>OIXX01000149.1_pt1 | contig 56641 bp, 44 predicted proteins | sample 1588161 | NCBI WGS metagenome assembly OIXX01 (sample SAMN03283274) | human gut metagenome | biome: human-associated habitat; material: feces | host: Homo sapiens | place: Peru | collected 2012 | reverse complement strand
GGACTTGCAGCGACGGACCTCAGGACACTCTTACACCACGTCCGCGCGCGCGACCATTAGTGACAGCAATTTTCGGTCATTTGGGCCCCTAAATCGCCCTTTTGCCCTCCAAATCCACCTCCGTGTGCCCCAAAATCACACGCACAGGGCTCTCCCGGCCCGTTTTTGCCCCCAATTCGCTGCTACTAAAATGGTGACAGTACTAACTTTTGGCCTTTTTTGAACACGGAGGGTCTTGAAGCGGCACAAAAAAGGGGCCCGGATGGTGAAGTCCGGACCCCTTAGGGGCGAAGCGACGGTTAACCGCGACGCTTCATAGCGAGGGCCAGCAGCAGGGCCGCCGCACCGGCAGCGAATACGGCACCAGCCATGGCGTACGCGCCACCGCCGACCGAAGGCATGATCGCATTCTTCTTGGGCGTAGAAGACGTGGTCGTCGTGGTAGTCGTGGTAGTCGTGGTGGGCTGGCCAGGCGTAGACTTGGCAGCCTCGGCGATGCTAAAGGTCGTCTCAGCCACACCCGTAGTCGAAACTACGCTCACTTGGCATCGCTTGACGCTAGCGCCCGGCATGTTCCCTGACCGGCTTCCAGCATGAATTGACACATATATCCATCGGGTACTGTGCAACCACTCGCTTTGACACCCTGTCACTCGGCGCGAGTTGCGCACCGTGAGGCGCAAACGGGATACGTTCGGGTAAGCGGTACGCGCCCGATATGGCAAAATCGAGGTACAAAGGGGGCCCAGAATGCTCAAAATCATCGCTTGCGACGACGACGTCGCTTTTCTAGATAGACTGCACCGGATGATCGACCGTTGGTCGACCGAAACGGGCACGGCGGCCGACGTCGCGCTCGTCACGCGCGGCGAGGACTTGCTGGCCCGCCATGCTGCATCGCGCGCCGACATCATTCTGCTCGACATGATCATGCCGCTCGTCAACGGCATGGATACCGCCCGCGAGCTGCGTCAATCCGACACCGCCGTGCGCCTGGTGTTCCTTACCTCGTCGCCCGAATTCGCCCTGGAGTCCTACGAGGTCCGCGCCTTCGACTACCTGCTCAAGCCCGTAACCTACGAGCGCGTGGCACAGCTGCTCGACGAGCTTTCAAGCCTGCGCCCAGCGCCAACCGACGAACTCGTGATCAAAACGTCCTTTGGCTACCATGCCCTGCGCCTATCCGACATCGAGTACGCCGAGGCGCGCAACAAGCACGTGGTTTTCCACCTGCGCGATGGCCGCGACATCGAGGCACTCGAGCCGTTCCGCGCCGTCGAGGACCGACTCGCACAAAACGCGGCATTCTTTAAATGCCACCGCAGCTACCAGGTCAACCTGCGCAATATCGACCACTTCAGCCGAACGGAGATCTTCATGAGATCGGGCGCCTGTGTCCCGCTGGCACGCAGTTGCAAGCAGGGGTTCCAAGATGCCTACTTTGCGGCGCGCTTTGAGGGCGGGAGGCGCTAATGCCTCCTTCCGTCGAAACAGTCCTTTGGGCCATCCACCACGCAACGACCTTGCTCTTTGGCGTCTTTGCCTCGGCAGCGCTGTGCGGCGTCGAGATCAACCGCCGTCATGCGCTTGAGCTGATCGCGGTTGGCGCGCTAACCGGTACCGCATTTGAGCTCGCCAACGCCGTTGGCGGCGAGCTTTTTGCTCGGCAGGCTTATCCGCTCGTCGTGCACCTGCCGCTCGCTGTCTTTTTGTGCGCTCGCTACCACCTGAGCCCGATGCTCGCCTTACTGGGCATTACCAGCGCCTATCTGAGCTGCCAGTTTAGCAACTGGATGGGCATCGCCGCGCTCGCCGCCGCCGGCTCGCAGATTGCCTACTACCTAGCGCGCATCGCCACCACGCTTGCCGTCTTTGCTGTCTTGTTGCATTGGGCCAGCGACATCGGTCCGCGCTTGGCGGTTAAAACCACCGCCGAGCTGGGGATCCTGTTAATCCTGCCGTTTGTCTACTATGTCTTTGACTACGCCACCAACGTCTACACCACGTTGTTCCACTCGGGCTCGGTTGTGACCGTTGAGTTTTTGCCCTTTGCGCTTTGCGCCTTCTACCTTATGTTTCTTGCCGCCTACCTGCGTGAATACGAGGCTAAAGAGGCCGCCGAGCGCGAGCGCTGGATGCTCGAGACGCGTGATGGCGCAGCCATGAAGGAACTTGAGGCATGGCGTCAGTCCGGTCGCGAACTGTCAATCCTTCGCCACGACATGCGCCACTACCTGCGCGGTTTGGCTGTTCTAATCGAAGAGGGACACACCGATGAAGCGCTCGAGCGCATCGACAAGCTCTGCGAGGCCAACGACCGAACCGCTGTACGACGCTTCTGCGCCAACGACACGGTCAACATCGCGCTCTCGTCATTCTCCTCGGACATCAATGCAAACGGCATCACCGCCGACCTGCGCACCGCTGTACCCGAAACCATCCACGTAAGCAATGTCGATCTGTTCAGCGTGATTTCGAATGCCCTCGACAACGCCATTGCCGCCGCGAGCGCTGCACCCAAGTCGAAGCGCGCTATCGACCTGGACCTGCGTTACGAGGACGGGCAGCTGCTGCTTTTGATCTCTAACACGTTTGACCGCCCGCCGCATATGGTTGACGGCATGCCCGTGGCCCGGCACGCCGGCCACGGCTTTGGCACCAAGAGCATTAAGCTCGCCATCGAGCGCATGAACGGCAACTGCCAGTTCCGCATTAACGGCGACCGATTTGAGCTGCGTGCCGTGATGTAGGACGCGGGCCGCTACAGCGGGGCGGCAGCCGGAGTCAGCTGTTTGATGTAGGCCCACATGCGCTGCTTGGCGGCCTTGTCGGTGAGTGCCGCCTCAAAGCCATCGAGCGCCAGCACGCGGCGCCCCTGCACATGGGCGACCAAGCCGGGCTTGAGCATGGCGGTATCGAAGTCATCGATCGCCACGAGCATGTCGGCATAGGTCTCGCGCATGACATCGGCCGCGCTGTTGTCCAGCAGCAGCACCGCCTCGGGGTCAAGCGCCTCGAGCGCCTCGCGGAACAGCTCGCAGGGCAGGGCATGGCCCACCGCCACCGTTCCGTCACCCGCGCCGGCGACGCTTGCCAGCACACAAAAATCCTCGGGCGCATAACCGATGGCCCCGAGCGCCTTACGCAGCGCCGCGCCATCCGCGCCTGCGGCAAGCTCGCCGCCCGCGCGCTCGGCATCGTCTAAATCGCCTTTTACCAGCACAATGGGCGAGCACGCGTTGCCCGCGATGCGCACGCCACGACCCGCAAGCGATGCGAGCTGCTGCTCGGCCGCGCGGGCGATGGCTTCTTTTTTTTGGCTTTGTGACGTGGACATGCGCTCTCCAATCGTTTTCGTGCCCACCATTATATAAAAGAGCCGCCCGCGAGTGGTTGCTTTACGGGTCGCTGGGTATAAGCACGGTCGTACTGAGTTTCACGCGGCCAAGCCGCATCGCATTATGGAGGTCACCATGGCTGACATTAAGCAGATTACCCCCGAGAACTTCGACGCCACCGTCAACGGCAGCCTTCCCGTGCTGGTTGATTTTTGGGCTCCCTGGTGTGGGCCCTGCCGTTCGCTGTCGCCCATCGTTGACGAGGTAGCCGACGAGCTCGCAGGCAGGTTTGCCGTCGCAAAGTGTAACGTCGACGATAACCAAGACCTGGCCATGAAATATGGCGTCATGAGCATTCCCACGCTCATCGTCTTTAAGAACGGCCAGGAAGTCGACCGCTCGGTAGGCGCACTGCCCAAGGCAAGGCTGCAGGCATTGCTGGAGAAGCATTTGTAATACGCTGGTTACATTACGCTGCGCAGCTGCCGTCCATGAGCGGATTTAGACCGCTCGCCGGAGTGCTCGACATACCCCGTCCCACCACGGATAGTATGGAAGACACAAACAGCCCCCAGTGAACGGGTGCGGGTCCAGATGGACTCGCACCCGTTTTCTATGCGATGGCGCGCGATGTGCGCGTAGTAGAATCTGAGCCATTGGACTACCCCCTACATAAGGAGATTCCCATGCATGACGTCGGAATGAACATGAGTCAGCTTGCCATGAGCATCAAGCAGGTCGACGACACCATTGAGCTCGCTCACGAGTGGAGCCATCAGCTGCTGCATGCGACCGAGAACTTTGACATGGAGCGCATTGGCGCCAAGATCGAGGCCGCCATGTCCGCGCTGCACGAGGCGCACGATGCGCTCGGGGGCTACGAGGAGGCCATCGAGGCCGACCATAACTCCGTTGGCTCCGTAAAGCTGGTGTAGCGTGGCCGAGCACGAGCACGCGCACGACCACGGTGCGGACGACGATGCGAGCTGCCGCCGCAGCGGCCCCAGCTCCGAGCTGGTCCGCTTTTCGGTCACCGCGCCCGACGACCTGTTGCGCCGCTTTGACGAGCAGATCGCGCGCCGCGGTGACGTGGCTAACCGATCCGAGGCCGTACGCGACCTGATTCGGGCCTCGATCGCCAAGGAGCAGATGCGCACGCCCGACGAGCAGGTCATCGGTTCGCTCACCATGATTTACGACCACCATACTGGCGATCTGACGCGCCGTCTGGACGAGGTGCAGCACGACTACACCGGCGAGATTGTCTCGACCATGCACGTGCATCTGGACCACCACAACTGCCTGGAGATTCTGGCGCTCAAAGGTCGCGGCAAACGCGTCTACGAGCTGGCGGACCGGTTGCTGGGGCTGCGCGGCGTTAAGCACGGCAAGCTCACCTGCGCCGCCACCAAGCAAAGCCTGGGGCTGTAGCGGGATTTCCCGCAGCGCACCTGCCATAAAGGGACAGGTTTGTTTTGGCAGGTTTAGAAGTTTTACCGACCAAAAATAAACCTGTCCACTTTTGGTCGGTTTTGACGAGGGGGAGCCACATGCGGCATGTGCATATCCATGTAACGGGCATTGTGCAGGGCGTTGGCATGCGGCCATTTGTGTATCGCGAGGCGATGGCGCATGGCATTTGCGGCTGGGTGCTCAACGCGGGCGATGGCGTGCACATCGAGGCGCATGCTTCGGTCGAAGCACTCGACGGCTTTGTCGCCGCGCTGTCGGAGCATGCGCCTGCCGCGGCCCGCATTGAGCATGTCGAGCTTATGGACCTGGCACCCGGCGACTGGGACGCCGCCAGCGAGCAGGGCTTTCGCATTGTGGCGTCGCAGGATCAAACCGCCCACACAACGCTCGTCTCGCCCGACATCGCCACGTGTGACGACTGCCTGCGCGAGCTGTTCGACCCCGCCGACCGACGCTTTCACTACCCCTTTATCAACTGCACCAATTGCGGACCGCGCTTTACCATCATTCGCTCGCTGCCTTATGACCGAGCGGCCACGTCGATGGACTGCTTTCCCATGTGCCCCGAGTGCGCCGCAGAGTATGGCGACCCACTTGACCGGCGCTTTCATGCGCAGCCCGATGCCTGCTTTGATTGTGGACCGCATATTACGTGGCGCGAGGCGGACCACGGTGTTGTGCCAACGGCGGTCGACGCAACACCAGCTGTCGGCTCCACGCGCGAAACCAGCGATGCCATTATTGACCGCTGTGTCGAGCTGCTGGCCAGCGGCGGTATTGTCGCCATCAAGGGCCTGGGCGGATTCCATCTGGCCTGCAACGCCGCCAATGAGCAGGCGGTGGTCGAGCTGCGCCGTCGCAAGCGCCGCAGCAACAAGCCGCTTGCCGTTATGGTGCGCAGCCTTGCCGATGCTGAACGCCTGTGCCACGTCGATGATGCCGAGCGCGGCTTGCTAACCGGTAGCATCCGCCCCATCGTGCTGTTGCGCCGGCGTGCTGTTGGCGAGGGAGATTCCCCCGACGCCCCTACACTCGCGCCATCCGTCGCGCACGATTTACCCGAGCTCGGCGTCATGCTCCCCTACACCCCGCTTCAACATTTACTGCTCGCCGCGGCCGCGTCGCATGACATGCACGCGCTGGTCATGACCAGCGGGAACCTGAGCGAGGAACCTATCGAAACTGATGACGGCCTCGCTTGGGAACACCTCGTTGCCCCCGGCATCGCCGATGCGCTGCTCGGCAACGACCGCGCGATCCTCTCGCGCTACGACGACTCCGTGGTACGTGTGGTCGACGGCACCGTCATGCCCGTGCGTCGCGCACGCGGATATGCGCCTCGGCCGTTGCCGCTACCGGCACTCGACACCGTCGCGCCCTGCGTGCTCGCATGCGGCCCACAGCAAAAGGCAACGTTCGCATTCACACGCGAGGATGCGAACGGCGAGGCGGCCTGTTTTGTGTCGCAGCATATTGGCGATGTTGAAAACGGCGCGACCTTCGATGCCTGGAACGCCGCCCGCGCACGTCTAGAAAACCTCTTTGACCTGACGCCTGCCGCCCTGGCATGCGACATGCACCCCAGCTATCTGTCGAGCCAATGGGCACGCGAACAGGCGCAGGAACAGGGCCTGCCGCTTGTTGAGGTTCAACATCATCATGCGCATATCGCGAGCGTAATGGCCGAGGCCATCGCCGCGGGCAAGTTTACAACCGACGCACGCGTCCTTGGCATCGCCTTTGACGGCACCGGCGCCGGTACCGATGGGACCATTTGGGGCGGCGAGTTTCTTGTTGCCAGCCTTGGCGGCTTTAAGCGCGCCGCGCATTTGCGCACCTGGGCGCTCCCCGGTGGGGTGGCCTCCGTGCGCGACGCCCGGCGCAATGCCTTTGCCCTTCTCAGTGAGCTCGGCCTGCTCGAGCACCCGGGTGCCGCGGGGCTATTGGACACCCTTGACGAGCAAACGCGCAGCGTGACAGCCACCATGATCGAGCGGAACATCAACAGCCCACGCACGAGCAGTATGGGGCGTCTCTTTGACGCCGCCGCTGCAGTTTTGGGCATCTGCGGCAAGGCAACCTACGAAGGCGAACCCGCCATCGAACTCGAAGCCGCCGCCTGGCGCGCGCTTGACGGCGAAATCAGCTGTTTCGCTGGCAATCAGGTGGGCGTATCCGCATCCGTCTCAACGTCGCTGGACAGTTTGTTCAGATACGTATTAACTACTAACCCCCTATTTGGCATTTTTGCCTCAGATTTGGCCAAAAAAGGCTCTACAGACACCCTATTTGCGGCAAGTGTGCCCGACACAGGCCCCAAATCGACCCATTTGGAATCCTCACAGACGACTTTTACCACCCAGAGCCACTCTAAAGAATACGAATCTGAACTAACTGTCCAGACGGCCTCTAACAATCTCCTTGTTCTGGACCAAAAACCGCTTTTTAAGGCGCTTTTGGGTGGAATCGAGGCCGGCATTTCCGTCAACAGGCTCGCACTCGACTTCCATATCGCCATCGCGCGCTCTTCGGCACGAATCGCACGCGAAATCTGCGCGCGCGAAGACATCGATATCGTCGCACTCTCGGGCGGCGTGTTCATGAACCGACTTTTGCTTCAGCTCCTCACCCGCAAGCTTAAAGAAGCAGGCCTTACGGTCTTGATTCCCCAAACCGTGCCCGTTAACGACGGCTGCATCGCCTACGGTCAGGCCGCCATCGCTCGCGCTCGCCTCGCGCAGACAGCATCGCGATAGGCTGTTTTGCCAGCCTGCGCCCCGCCGTCTCACAGGTGTAACGCGTTTGCTCGTGACCCCCGCGAGCGCTACCATCAACTGATGGGTAATTGGGCGCCTATCCAGCGCAAAACGTATAAAAGGGGAACATTATGTGCCTTGCCGTTCCCGGTAAAGTGGTCAAACGCGACGACGACCTTAAGGCGACCGTCGACATGATGGGCATCGAGCGCCCCGTTTCGCTGCGCCTCGTGCCGACGGCACAGGTAGGCGACTATATTCTCGTGCACGCCGGCTTTGGCATTCAGATTGTCGACGAGCAGGAAGCCCAAGAGGCACTCGAGCTCGTCAATACCATGACCGAGCTGGCCGAAGAGGACCAGCTCGCCACCAACCCGGCCGAGGCATACTAGTGGCGGCGGCACAGCCGGTTCACTCCGGTATCGACTTTTCGGCATTTCGCGACCCCAAGCTGGCTCGCGAGCTCATCGATCGTATTCATGATCTTGTCGGCAACCGCAGCATCAACCTTATGGAAGTCTGCGGTACGCACACCGTGAGCATCGGCCGCTATGGCTTTCGCTCCATTATGCCGACGGGACTCAAACTGCTAAGCGGCCCGGGGTGCCCCGTTTGCGTCACCGCCAACCGCGACATCGATCACGCAATCGCGCTTTCCAACATGGACGGCACCATCATCACCACCTTTGGCGACATGATGCGCGTGCCCGGATCGTCCACCTCGCTTGCCGCGCAAAAGGCGGCGGGGCGCGACATCCGCATCGTCTACTCTCCGCTCGACGCACTCGACACTGCCGAGCAAAATCCCGAACGCCCGGTCATCTTCATGGGCGTCGGCTTTGAGACCACAACGCCCACCATTGCCGCCGCTATCCTGGAGGCCGACGCGCGCGGGCTCCAGAACTTCTCGGTCTACTGTGCTCACAAGACCACGCCGCCGGCTCTGCGTGCGATCTCCAACGACCCCGAGACGACCATCGACGGCTTTATCCTGCCTGGTCACGTCGCTACCATCACAGGCCTGGCACCCTTTAGTTTTTTGGTCGACGAGTTCGAGACCCCCGGCGTAGTCACCGGGTTTGAGCCGGTCGATATCTTGCAGGGTATCTGCATGCTGGTCCAGATGATTGTTGAGAAAAGGCCGGCGATCGACAACGCCTACCGCCGTGGCGTCAATGCAGACGGCAATCCCGTAGCGCGCCAGCTGGCCGAGCAGGTGTTTGAGCCGCGCGACACCACATGGCGCGGGCTGGGGCCGATCGCCGACTCGGGCCTTTCCATCCGCCCCGAATTCGCGCGCTTTGATGCCGGCACCCGCTTTGACGTGCCCGTTGAGGCGACGGTTGAGCCACGCGGGTGCCGCTGCGGCGACGTGCTGCGCGGTGCCATCACGCCGAGCGACTGCCCGTTGTTCGGCCACGCATGTACGCCCGAACACCCCGTCGGCCCCTGCATGGTGAGCTCCGAAGGCAGCTGCGCGGCGTACTACCGCTACCGCGACTAGCCCAGACGCACCCGCACACCGGCACCACCCTCGATTGGAGTTTTCGATATGTCCCATAGCGTTACCGATAGCACTGTCCTGTTGGGCCACGGCTCCGGCGGCCAGATGATGAAGCGCATTATCGATGAGGTCTTTCTGGATGCCTTTGGATCGCCCGAGCTGCTTGCGGGCAACGATGCCGGTGTCGCCGCGCTGCCCGCGAGCGGGCGCATCGCCATGTCGACCGACAGCTTTGTGGTAACGCCGCAGTTCTTCCCCGGCGGCAATATCGGCCGGCTCGCCGTATGCGGAACCGTCAACGACGTCGCGACCTCGGGCGCTAACGTGCGCTACCTCTCATGCGGATTTATCCTCGAAGAGGGCTATCCCATGGACAAGCTGCGCCAGATTGTGCAGACCATGGCCGAAACGGCACATGAGGCAGGTGTGAAGATTATCACCGGTGACACCAAGGTGGTCGAGCGTGGCGGTGCCGACGGCGTCTACATCAATACCGCCGGCGTGGGCGAAGTGCCCGCGGGCGTAGCGCTCAGCGGTGCAAACTGTCGGCCCGGCGACGCCATCCTGGTATCGGGCACGCTAGGCGACCACGGCATCGCCATCATGAGCCAGCGCGAGGGTTTGGCGTTTTCGAGCAATATCGAAAGCGACGCCGCGCCGCTCAATCATCTGATTGCCGACGTGCTCGCCGCCGCCCCCGACACCCGCTGCTTCCGCGACCCCACGCGTGGCGGCCTGGCATCCACGCTCAACGAGTTTGCCCAGGCCAGTGGCGTTGCCATGGAGATCGACGAGGATGCCGTGCCCGTGCGCCCCGACGTGCAGGCGGCATGTGAGATGCTCGGTTACGATGTGCTGCAGGTGGCAAACGAGGGCAAGATGGCCGCCGTGGTGCCGGCCGAGCAGGCCGATGCCGCGCTGGCGGCCATGCGCGCCGCCCGCTACGGCGAGAACGCCGCCATCATCGGTCGCGTACTGCCGCTTGCCGAGGGCGCTCGACCCGCCGTGCGCGTGCGCACCGGCTGGGGATCGACCCGCATCCTCGACATGCTCGTAGGAGAGCAGCTGCCGAGAATTTGCTAGGGCGGAACCGCACGGTCGGCGCGATGTGGCCTGATGTCCCTGGAGATGTTCAGATTCCAAGCGCGCCCAACGCGGAAGCCCAGTATTATGGGGTGCGTTTTGAAACCCAACGACGGGAGCTTTCATGGCAGCAGCTTTTTCCCATGTGATTTTTGATTTAGACGGCACCCTCCTCAACACGCTCGAGGATCTGGCGGCCGCCGGCGACCACACCTGCGAGATGCACGGCTGGCCCACGTTTGCCGTGGACGAGTACCGCTACAAGGTGGGAAACGGCATGCTTAAGCTGGTCGAGCGCTTTATGCCCGCCGAGTATGCAGGCGACAGCCGTATGTTTGAGCAGACGCTTGCCGAGTTTAGGGCTTATTACGGCGAGCACAAGGAGGACCACACCGCTCCCTACGCCGGCACGATTGAGATGCTCGACCGTCTGCGCGCTGCGGGCGTTCAGCTTGCTGTGCTCACCAACAAGGATCATATTTCGGCAGCCCCGCTTATCGAGAAGTATTTTGGTTCCGAGTGCTTTGCGCTGGTGCAGGGCCGCGTGGACGCATTTCCGCCCAAGCCCGAGGCACCCGTCACGCTGCATGTGATGAAGGAGCTGGGCGCCGATCCGGCAACCACGCTCTATGTGGGCGATTCGAATGTCGATGTTCTGACCGGCCACAACGCCGGCCTTAAGAGCGCGGGTGTCGGCTGGGGCTTCCGCGGCCGCGCAGAGCTGGAGGCCGCCGGCGCCGACTACGTGGTGGACACCCAGGCAGAGCTCACGGCACTGATTCTGGGCGAGTAGCGGGGCTGCCGCTCAACGCGGCTGCGGTGATTCTGCCGCGCGGAAAGCGCATCCCGTTTTGGAGCTCCGGAATGGGATGCGCTTTCCGTTTGGGGCCTGTTGGGGAAACGGCATCCCGTTTCAGAGCAATTTTCCGGGTCGCACTTTCCGCAACCCACCCCATCCGGAAACCGCGACCCATTATTCGCCCAAATTCCGGCTCGCATTTTCCCCGAGCATTCGATGCAACGCTTATGCAAGGAGTGTCCCCAACTGCCGGCAGAAAAGGAACGTCCCCAAGTGCCACCTACCAATGACTACCACAGCAACACCGCAGGTAGAGGACGGACAGCGAAAACGCCCCTAAGCGAGCAAGGTGACGTGAAATGAAAGGGCGCTGACCTTCTGGTCGCGCCCTTGAAATTGAACGTCAGATTGCCGCTTAGGGGCGTTTGCAGCGTCGAGCCGTTACGCGGTTCGTAGAACCGCGTAACCAGTTAGCTCATCATGGCCTTCATCATCTCGTTGGTTGCGGAATCGTCGGCAGACCACTCGCCATCGTCATTGCAGGAGTACTTGAAGGTGACCGTGGTGTCCTTGGTCTTAACAGCCTTAGTCACATCGACCATAACCTGACCGGCCATCTTGTACAGCTCGTCATCGGAAGGCATCGAATCGAGCGCGGTGACCTTCTCCTGGTACTGGGTGGCAAAATCCTCGACGATCTGGTTCATGGACTTGCAGGTAATGGTGACCTCGGCAGTTGCGGTGCCCTTGTCCTCGTCGACCGTCACGTCGCCAATCTTGTAGCCAAAGCCCTCGAGATAGCTCTTGGCGTACTCCTTGGGATCGATACCCAGCTGCTTGAACTCGTCGCCCGAGGCCTTTTCCAGGCCGGCGAGGAAGTCGTCGCCACCGTTCTTGACCTCGTCAAACTGCGTTGTAAGATCCTCGGTGATGAGCTCCTCAACCGAAGGACCCCCGCAGCCGGAAAGCACAACCACGCACGCGACCAGAACAGCCATCAGGGGCGCAAGCAGCAGCTTCTTTTTCATGACATTCCTCCAAACAAGCGGCACCGCGCTTCCCGACGTGGTGCACGTCGTAACAATAAGGCCATACTAGCCGCTAACGAACACCCCCGGCAAAGCAAGGGCGCAGTCGGCTCGATTTAACGTCCGAACGGTTTACCGGTCCGCCCAACGCGCAATAAAACGTTCCGCCGCATTGTAATAAAAAAGGGTGGTCGGACAATTCGACCACCCCAAAACACCCTTATGTTGCCGCAGTTTACTTGCGAACGACCCTGACGATGGCGTCACCAGCAGCGACGGCAGACTCGGCCTCGACGGCAAGCTCGACGTCGGCAAACTCGGCGGTGTTGGACACAGCCACGACGACGCAGTCCTTGTAGCCGGCAGCGGCGATCTTGGCGCGGTCGATCTTGAGCATGGGCTGGCCAGCCTTAACGACGTCGTCGGCCTTGACGAAGCCCTCGAAGCCGTCACCGTTCATGTTGACGGTATCGACACCAACGTGCACCAGGACCTCGATGCCGCTATCGGACTGCAGACCCACGGCGTGACCCATGGTGACGGTCACCTTGCCGTCGCAGGGAGCGTAGACCAGGTCGTCCTCGGGCCACACGGCGCAGCCCTTGCCCAGGACCTCGCCACCAAAGACGGGATCGGGTACGTCGGCCATCTTGATGACCTTGCCCTTGACGGGCGAGCATAGCACGTCGGCGCCGGCAGAAGCAGAGATGGAGGCAGGAGCAGCGGCAGCCGCGGGCTCAGCCTTCTTCTTGAACATATCAAACAGACCCATACGTTTTCTCCTCTTGATTAAGCGCAACGTTATGCGCATGCCTATGGTGATTATAGTGCCAAATGACCAAAATACTCAGGCGAGGGCTCGAATCGCACGCCCTTCCGAGCCCTTCCCAAAACCTTTTCCCCAGCGGCGCTCATATTGTCGATTAATCCTCAATAAGCCCCAGGTGAACAAAAGCGTTCCAGATGCCGTCGTCATTGACGTCGGTGGTCACGTAATCGGCTGCCGGTTCGGCGTTCGGCAGAACGCCGAACCTCAATCGCCGGAACTCAATTACTCCAGGCCCTCGCTACCGTTGGACTTGATGATCTTCTGGTATGCGAAGAAGCTGTCCTTGCGGCGGCGCTCGTAGGTGCCGGTGCCGTCGTCGTACTTATCGACATGGATGAAGCCGTAGCGCTTGCGCATCTCGCCGGTGCCGGCAGAAACCAGGTCGATGGGGCCCCACCAGGTGTAGGCAATCAGGTCAACGCCGTCGGCAATGGCCTCGCCCATGGCCTTGATGTGGCTGCGCAAGTAGGCGATACGATACGGGTCGTGGATGGAGCCGTCCTCCTCGACCTCATCGTAGGCGCCCATGCCGTTCTCGACCACCATCAGCGGAATCTCGTAGCGAGCATAGATCTCGTTGAGGGCGATGCGCAGGCCCAACGGATCGATCTGCCAGCCCCAGTCGGTGGACTCCAGATAGGGGTTCTTGCCGCTAAAGGTCATGTTGCCCTCGGTCATCTCGTGATCCTTGTGGGTGCCCACGGTGCCGGACATGTAGTAGCTAAAGGTGTAGAAATCGACCTTGCCGTCGGCGATATCCTGCAGGTCGCCATCCTCCATCACAAGCTCAACGTCGTTCTCGGCCCAGAAGCGCTTGGCATAGAACGGGTACTTGCCGCGCACCTGCACGTCGGAGCAGTACCAGTTCATGGTATTCATCTCCTGCTGCGTGGCAAACACGTCGGCCGGATCGCACGTGGCGGCATAGGAAAGGATGAAGCAGTCCATGTTGCCCATCTTGAACTGCGGGTAGTGCTCGTGGGCGTAGCGCACGACGCGACCGCTGGCCACGAACTGGTGATGCAGGGCCTGCATACGGGCCTGCGGCGTGGCGTGGACCGCCGAAGCCGGACCCTCAAAGCCCTGGATCATGCTGGTCTCAAAGAGGTTGCCCATGTCCTGGGTGCCGCAGTTGATCTCGTTGAAGGTGAGCCAGAACTTGACCTTGTCCTGGTAACGGTCGAAGACGGTCTGGCAGTACTTCTCAAAGAAGCCGATGAGCTCGCGGCTCGCCCAGCCGTTGTATTTCTCGACCAGATGATAGGGCATCTCGTAGTGCGACAGGGTCACGAGCGGCTCGATATTGTGAGCACGCAGGCAGTCGAAAACGCGATCGTAGAAGGCGAGGCCGGCCTCGTTGGGCTCGGCGTCGTCGCCGTTGGGGAAGATACGGCTCCAAGAGATGGACATGCGGAACATGTTGAAGCCCATCTCGGCGAACAGCGCGATGTCCTCCTCGTAGTGATGGTAGAAGTCGATACCGTCGTGATTGGGGTAGAAGCGGTTGGGGTCGATGTCGATCGTAATCTGGCGCGGCTCCTTGTAGCTGCCGCCCAAGAAATGGTCGTCGACGGAAGGACCGCGGCCGTCCATGTTCCAAGCGCCCTCAAACTGGTTGGCGGCCGTGGCGCCGCCCCAATAGAAGCCCTCGGGGAACTTGATGTTTGCCATGAGCATCTCCTTTACATCGCGGGTCGATAAGCCGAGTATCGCCCATGCGCGCGGCAGGCAGGGGCAGGGGTGCCAAACCCGACACTTCTTTTCGCGTCCACGGACCGCCGCCGCCCCGTCCCTGATACTTCCTGATACCGACCAAAACGTGCCAAAATAAACCTGTCCTTTTTTGGTAGGTTTGGCAAGTGTGGGAGTTCGTATGGATATCAAACGCAAGATTTCCGAGGCACAGGGCCTTACCCCTACCGAGCAACAACTCGGCATCTCGGCCCTTGCCATGGGCGAGGACATCCGCGGGCTCTCTATTAAGGAATTTGCCGCGCGCGCCAACGTTTCCGTTGCGAGCGTGCACCGTTTTTGCAAAAAGCTCGGCCTCGAAGGCTTTAAGGACCTCAAGGTCGAGCTTATTCGCCTGGCAACCGAGGCGGGTAACCGACGCGACGTGGATATCAACTTTCCCTTCGACGCCACGTCCACCCCTGCGCAGGTCATGGAGCGCATGGAGGGGCTCTACCAGACCACTCTGGCCGAAACACAGGAGCTGCTCGACCCCACGCATCTCGACCACGCCGCCAAGCTCGTCATGCGTGCCGGCACCGTGGACATCTACACGGGCTCGCATAATCTGTATCCAGCGGGAATGTTCCGCGATCGCCTGCTTTCCGCCGGCAAAAGCGCGACGTGCCACGACAGTGTCGAGGCGCAGGTGCGTACGGCGCTCGCCTCGGGCCCCGACCATGTGGCAATCGTCATCTCCTACAGCGGCCTTGCCCCCAACCTCAGGGAAATCTTGCCGATCCTTTGCAGTCGACATGCCCCGGTCATCGTCATCGGTACACCGTACTGCGCCCGCATTCACCCCGGCTTTGCCGCCTATCTCACGGTGAGCGATCACGAGAGCATGACGCATCGCATCACGCAGTTCGCCAGCCACATCGCCGTGCAATACGTGCTCGATTCGCTCTACAGCAGCTACTTCGCCAAAGATTACGTCCGCTGCTCCGAGTTCCTAGAGCGCTCGTTTCCCTACACCCGCCTGCCCGGGCTCAAGTAGCGACGAGTGTGGATTTTCGAACGCTTAACTAACGAGCGTGGACAATCTCCCACTTTGAGGCCGTCACCGAGCCAAAAAAGGGAGATTATCCACTCTCATTTTGGATGACTCCCTTGTACCAAGCTGAGCTCCATGGTCAAGTAATAACGACTTTTCATCATTAGATTGTTTACATCAATTCTAATAACTATTTAATCCTTAAACTCGTTATTAGAATTGATATGATTAGCCTAATGATGAGTTTCCGGCACTAAAAATATGGAGGGCGCGATGCAAATCGAGGAGAACGGCCAGGGAACGCTCCGCAATAATCTATCGGGGAAATTGACTTACTATTCGTTTTTGCCAACGCCCTTGCAATCATTGAGGCAGCTAAACCTCACAGAGGAAACCTATCGCACGCTTTCCGCATGCTCACGAAAGCTTGGAGAGCTTGAAGGCATGCTCTACTTTGTTCCCAACGCCGACATGTATCTGACAATGTACGTGCGCAAAGAAGCACTCCTTTCTTCGCAAATTGAGGGAACCCAGTGCACGTTTGACGACCTACTTAGTCCATCGCAAACACAACTCCATCATAAAGATGTCGCAGACGTCGTGAATTACGTCCGTGCTGTCGACCGCGGCGTAGAACTGCTCAAAAAGATGCCCTTGTGCACGAGGCTTCTCAGGCAGGTTCATGCGGTCCTGCTGGACGGAGTGCGCGGAACGGAGAAGAATCCAGGCGAGCTGCGCTCCTCACAAAACTGGATTGGCCCTTCAGGCTGCACCATTGCAACCGCATCGTTTGTCCCTCCAAACATTGAAGATTTGAGTAACACGCTCCAAGACCTCGAACGCTTTATCAATGAGCCTCAAGTCGAAATGGATCCTATTGTGCGGGCCGCGCTCGTCCATTACCAATTTGAAACTGCCCATCCATTCCTAGACGGAAACGGTCGCCTGGGCAGGCTTCTCATTACACTTATGCTCATCAATGATGGCGTTCTTCATTCTTGCTTGTTCTATCCATCGTTCCAGTTCAAGAAAAATCGAAGCGAGTACTACCGGCAACTCACATCCGTAAGGGAGCGAGGCACTTACGAGGAATGGATAGAGTTTTTCTGCACCAGTCTTCTTGAGAGTGCGAAGGACTCGGTAGGGTCTTTAAAAAATCTTGTTGACCTCCATAACCGTTCCACAGCAACCATGACCGAAAATCTCGGAAGGACTGCTGCAAACGGGCAAAGGCTGTTGGGCATTCTTGAAGAGCACCCCATCGTCGACACCGCATTCATCGCTGCACAACTCGATATCGGCAGGAGCACCGCGAGTTCGCTCGTTAAATCATTCGAAGAATTGAACATCCTTCGTCCGCTCGACGAGTCAAAGCAGAGATATCGACGGTACGGATATGAAGAGTATCTTTCGATTCTCAGGGAAGATGCCGAGCCGATTAGATAGGCATCGCAGCCCAGCCAAATATAACGAGCGTGGATTTCGGACACTAACCTAACGAGCGTGGATAATCTCCCGCTTTGAGCCCGCACACAGGCCAAAAACGGGAGATTATCCACGCTCATTTTGGGTCCACTGGGAACGCATGAGGAGGGCGGATAGGCAGCCGTTATTTGCGAGGCGTCAGCGACGTAAAGAGTCCGTGTTGGTTGCAGTAAAGATATATCCTGCCGCGCCCGGTAATATGGAAGCGCGGCTGCACCGATTGCTCTGGATAGAGCTTCTTAAAGCAGATGCCGTCCATAGTCGCATATGCCACAAAGCTAATGTAGTGATCCTTGGTCATGGGATGATCGAGCGTGACGTACCAATCGTCCTCGATGCGCTCGATGGAAAAGGCGTGGTCCGCGTCCGGCTCTTCGGCCTCCTGGGGAAACATCGTGGAGCCACAGCAGCTAAAGCTGCCTTCTCCGAGCGCATGCACGACGTTTCCGCAGATAGGGCAAACGTAAAAGACGCCTTTGAGCATATTGCCTGCACGGTTGGCGTTGGCCCGAATGTCACCAGCCAAAAGCTCAGCTACGCTTATGCCGAGTCTCTGGGCCAAAGGCTCAACGAGGGAAATGTCGGGAAGGCCGCGGCCGGATTCCCACTTGCTGACGGCTTTATCGGTCACGCCAAGGCTTTCCGCCAGGGCGCGCTGGGTGAGGCCGCGCTCTTCGCGCAGTTGCTTGATGGCATGCGCTGCCAAAAAAGTATGGGAAGCATTGGTTTGCCGTGTCTGGTTCATGGGCTGCCCAACCAAATTGAAGAAATGGAGTGAACCGGTTCGACAGTCAGTATCCATTTGAAGGCCAGGCTCGACAACCTACGCTGCGTAGACATGCGCCAATCGAACGAGCGCGGATTTTTGGACGCTCATCCTGAGTAGTCATTTAAGAACGTCCCCAATGACTACCCCGGCAGAAAAGGAACGTCCCCAAGTGCCACCCCTTGCCAGCAACGGGAGCGCCGATGTCTTGGCAACGACAGCGAAAGCCCGCCAGAGCAAGCAAGGTGCCTTGAAACGAGGCGGCATTGACCTTCTGGTCATGCCGCCGAAGTTGAAAGGCAGATTGCCGCTCTGGCGGGCTTGCAGCGTCGAGCAGTTACGCGGGTTGGTAAACCCGCGTAACTAGCGAGCTCCATACTGCTCGTAGTAGGCGTCGATGGCAGCCTTGAGTTCGTCATCGATGACGACCTTGCCGTCGATCTCGTGGTTGTAGAGGGTCTCGACGACCTCGGCCATGGAGACGATGCTCGCGACGGGGAACCCGTACTTGGCCTCGATCTCCTTCTGAGCGGTGGTCACGCCGCCCTTGCCGACCTCCATGCGGTTGAGGGACACGATCAGGCCCTTGATCTCGACATCGGCAGCAGCCTTGACCTTGGGATAGGTCTCGTCGATGGACTTGCCGCTGGTGGTGACGTCCTCGACCATGATCACACGGTCGCCGTCCTGGGGCTCATAGCCCAGCAGGTTGCCCTTGTCGGCGCCGTGGTCCTTGGCCTCCTTACGGTCGCAGCAGTACTTGACTTCCTTGCCGTACAGCTCGTGGTAGGCAATCGCGGTCACGACGGCCAGGGGAATACCCTTGTAGGCCGGTCCAAACAGCACATCAAAGTCGTCGCCAAAGTTATCGTGAATGGCCTGGGCGTAATACTCGCCCAGCTTCTTGAGCTGATAGCCCGTCACGTAAGCGCCGGCGTTCATAAAAAACGGGGACTGACGGCCGCTCTTGAGCGTAAAGCTGCCGAACTTAAGAACGTCGGACTCGACCATAAACTTGATGAACTCTTGCTTGTAATCCTCCATGCGGGCTCCTCTCGTAATCGCGTACGTGCCCTCCAGTTTAGCGCAGGCGAAGCGTCGACGCGGGCGCACTTTGAGACCACGTCATTCTGTAAAGGCTTTGTCAGGGGGAATGGTTTTCCGAACAATGGGGTTGACATGGCAAATCCTCTCATCAAGAATACGGGCGGATTAAAAAGGGGTACGAGATACCCAAAGCGCGCTGCGCCCGGCCTTAGGGAGGTGTGCCATGGAAGGCAGTCCTAGTCGAAAAACCTGCATGTCGCCCTCGGCACGCCGCGAGGACTCCGCACACGCATAAACGCCACCGGCAGATCGCCAAAACCACCACAAAGGCGCGAGGCACCCTTTGTGGGCTCAAGAGCTTGACGTGAGCGACATCTAGGTTTTTTGAAGCAAATACGACACGTACGCTAACTCCCTTCAACAAGGAGGACCCTATGCTGATGCTCAAAACCGCCACGGTTCTCGAAGCCATCTCAAAGCGCCGCCGCACGGCGCGCCCTGCCGCTCACACCGGCCTGTCCAAGAACACCATATTCGCCGCCACCCATAGCGCCGAGGACGCTCTCGTACTGCTTGACGCCACGGCAAACGGCCTCACCGCCGAGCAGGCAACCGAGCGCCTGGACGCCTCCGGCCCCAACACCATCGAGGCACTGACCAAGACACTCGCCCGCCGCATCGCTGACGCGTTCATCGATCCCTTCGCCGGCATCCTCGCCGCGCTCGCGCTGGTCTCGCTCTACATCGACGTGCTCTCCGTGCCCGAGCCGCAGCGCGACCCCTCCACGGTCATCGTCATCGGCATCATGCTGCTGGTATCGGGCGGCATGAAGTTTATCCAGGAAGCCCGCAGCGGCAATGCGGCCGAGGCCCTTAAGGACCTGGTCTCCAACACTTGCACCGCCCTGCGCGACGGCAAGCGCCTCGAGATCTCCTTCGACGAGCTCGTCCCCGGCGATATGATCCGCCTCTCTGCCGGCGATATGGTGCCGGCAGATGCCCGCATCATCACTGCGCGCGACCTGTTTGTGATCGAGTCCGCACTCACCGGCGAGAGCGAGGCCGTCGAGAAGACCACCGCCGTCACTGTCATCGAGGGTGCCGACAGCTCCGCGCTGCCGCTCTCTGCCTGCAAGAACATCGTCTTTACCGGCACCTCCGTGCAAAACGGCACCGCTATGGCACTTGTCGTAGCCACCGGCTCGGACACTTACCTGGGCGGCATCGCCAAGATGCTCAACGGGCGCGGCGAGAAAAGCGCGTTTGACCGCGGTGTCTCGAGCGTCTCCATGTTGCTCGTGCGCCTGATGCTCGTTATGGCACCGGCGGTCTTTGCCATCAACGCCGCCACCAAGGGCAACGTCATCGACGCGCTGCTGTTCGCCACGAGCGTGGCCGTGGGCATCACGCCGCAGATGCTTCCCGTCATCGTGACCACGAGCCTGTCACAGGGCGCCAAGGACCTCGCCCGTCGTCAGGTTATCGTCAAGGAGCTGCCGGCAATCCAAAACCTCGGCGCGATGGACGTCCTGTGCTGCGACAAGACCGGCACCCTCACCGAAGACCGCATCGTGCTCGAGCGCTACCTCAACACCGACGGCAACGAGGACGCACGCGTGCTGCGCCATGCGTTTTTGAACAGCTTCTTCCAGACCGGCCTCAAAAACCTTATCGACCTGGCCGTTATCGACCGTGCCGACGTGACGCCCTCGACCGTCGTGCCCGATTCCATGCTGGGACAGAGCCTGCGCGACCGCTATACCAAGGTCGACGAGGTTCCCTTCGATTTTTCGCGCCGTCGCCTGAGCGTAGTTGTCGCCGATGCCCAAGGCAAAACCCAGATGGTCACCAAGGGAGCTGCCGAGGAAATGCTCGATATCTGCTCCTTTGTCGAGGTCGATGGCATCGCCCAGCCGCTCACCGAAGATAAGCTCGACCAGATTCGCCAGCAGGTCGCTGGGCTCAATGCCGAGGGCCTACGCGTAATTGCCGTGGCGCAGAAGACCAATCCGCGCTGCGTGGGCGAGTTTGGCATTGCCGACGAATGCGACATGGTGTTGATGGGCTTTTTGGCCTTCCTCGATCCGCCCAAGGCGAGTGCCGCGGGCGCCGTCGCCACCCTCGAGGCCAAGGGCGTGGCGGTCAAGGTCCTGACCGGCGACAACGATCGCGTCGCCGCCACCGTCTGCGAGCAGATTGGTATCGATGCGAGCAACGTCTTGCTCGGCTCCGAGATCGATGTGCTCGACGACGCCGAGCTTGCCGAGCGTGCCGAGAAAACCCATCTCTTCGCCAAGCTCTCGCCGCTGCAGAAGGCGCGCCTGGTGCGCGTCATGCGTGAGCTGCTCGGCCACACCGTGGGCTTTATGGGCGACGGCATCAACGACGCCGCCGCCATGCGCGCGAGCGATTGCGGCATCTCGGTCGATTCGGCCGTCGACATTGCCAAGGAATCTGCCGATATCATCTTGCTTCAGAAGGACCTGGGCGTGCTCGAGCGCGGCATCATCGAAGGCCGCCGCACCTACGGCAACCTGCTCAAGTACCTCAAGACCACGGTGAGCTCCAACTTTGGCAACGTGCTGTCCGTGACCGTCGCGAGCCTGTTCCTGCCGTTTTTGCCCATGAGCGCCCTGCAGCTGGTACTGCTGTCGCTCGTCTACGAGATCGTGTGCATCGCGCTGCCGTGGGACACCGTCGACGACGCCTGGACCGCTCGTCCGCGCGCCTGGGACGCCGCGTCCATCAAGGGCTTTATGCTCGAGCTGGGCCCCGTGAGTTCGCTGTTTGACATCGTGACCTTCGCCGCGCTCTTCTTTGTGGTGTGCCCCGCCGCCGTGGGCGCAAGCTGGTCCGAGCTTGCCGCCGCGGGCAACGTCGCAGGTATGACGACCTTCGCCGCAATCTTCCAGAGCGGCTGGTTTGTCGAGTCCATGTGGTCGCAGACACTCGTGATCCACATGCTGCGCTCCCCACATCTGCCGAGCCTGCGCGACCACGCCGCGCCCGCCCTGTGCGCCCTCACCGTACTGGGCCTGGCGCTCGTCACTTGGCTACCGGCAAGCCCCATCGCCGATGCGCTCGGCCTTACGACGCTGCCCACGAGCTTTTTTGCGCTGCTCATCGGCATCGTCACCGCCTACATCGCGCTCACCCAGCTGGCGAAGCGCCGCTACATCGCCCGCCACGGCGAGCTGCTGTAGCAAGCAGGCGGCAAACACCCTGCCAGCTGCCGTTGCCACTGCCACAGCTGCCAACGCCTCTGCCGCTGCCGCTGTCGCCGCCGCAGCCTATCCCCTCAGCAGTTGCGGTGAAATAGTTCCTGTTTAAAGTCCCGCGACTTTGATTTAGGGACTATTCCACCGCAACTTAGTAAGAGACTGGGTTGTTTGGCAACCGAGCGAAGCCCGGGTAGCGGACGAGACGGACGCTAGCGCCCGGGGGCCAGGATCACCAGAGCGTCGTGCTCAAAGGGATGCTGAGCCACGCGCACGGTGCCGTCGCCGTTGTCGCGCACGGGCAGCTTGGCAATGCGCTTGTCCTCCATGTCGAGGGCCGTCGCCGTCCAGCCGCGCGCGCCGTCGAGCTTAAACTTGAGCGCCGTGGTGCGCGGCAGGTACGTGACGACGCGATCGCCAACGCGCGCCACACGAATGGCCTCGCGCGCGTCGTCGAGCAGCTCCTGCGCCGGAACCACGGCAAGCGCGTCGTCGGCAGCCGTGGCACCCAGGCCGGCAAGCACATGCTCGATCGCGCCAAAGTCCCACACGCCCGCAAACTGCAGGCACTCCTGCCAGCGGAAGGGCATATCAAAGCCCTCGCCCAGGACCGAACCCTGGCTGCGCGACGTCTGCCAGTTCCAAACGCCGTGTGCGCCGTAGGTCACGCCGGCACTGGCACCGGCAAGAATCGACGACCAAACGCTCGCGCGGCAATCCTGCGCGGTAAAGCGCCAGTACACGTTGCGCGACGCACCCATCTGCTCGTAGCAGGGCTCGGAGTTGACCATCGGCTTTTTGGGATAGTTGGCGATAAAGTCCTGCGGCAAGTGCCAAGCCTCGGGCTGGCCCTCGTAGTTGTGGCCGGGCTGGAACATGTAAAAGTCCAGACGGTCCAGATACTGCGCCGGAATGGTGCGATTGCCGCGGTTGATATGCATGGTGCGCAGCGCCTCGGGCGCACGCTTGACGACCTCGTCGAGCGCGTCCTCGTAATAGGCAATCGCCTCGTCGCCGGCAAAATCGGTATCACCCGTCACCACGTAGACGGGGTCAAACTCGCCCAAGTTCTCGATGACGCGGGCAACGTGGGCGCGAACCTCCTCACGCGGCATAGCCTCGGCGCCGCAACGCTCGGCAATCTTGGCGCCCCAGGTGCCGGGCACGTAATTGCACCACATGAGCACGAGCGCCGGACGAATGCCGTGCTCGACGGCAGCGCGGCACATGGCGGCAGCGCGGTCCCAGTACGCCTGGTTGGGACGGGACCAATCAAAGCGCACGCCATCCTCGCTGGCATAGGGCCAAATGCCCAGGTCGGGGCAGCAGCGATCCCACTGCGGCAGCGTGTTGATCTGCAGCATGTTCATGCCCTGCTCGGCACGGCGGGTCAGGTAGTAGCCCCAGTCGTCCTCGGCAATGCTCGTAAATGCGCTCCAGCACGTATCGGCAAACCAAAAGAACGGTTTGTCATCGCACAAAAAGCCGTCCTGGCGACCGTTGACGGTCAGCTTTCCCAAACTCATCTGCATGCCCTTTCGTTTGATAAAGGATTTGCGAACCGCCGGGGGCTTTCGCGGTAACCCCGCGCGACAGCCCCCGGCGCTCGGCAAACCCTCGCGAGCGAATCTCACCCGCCTCCATTAGTCTACCTTGCAAGAAGGGCCCCGCCGGGCTTACGCCTGACGGGGCCCTGTCGTGTAGGTGAGGTCTTATGCGACCGAATGGCTTGGCCTTAGGCCTCCATCTCGGCGAGCTCCTCCTTGGAGAAGCCGGCCACGTAGACGACGGCAGCAGCGATAACAAAGGAGATTGCCATGCCGACGATAGCCCAGACGGTGTTCATCTGGCCACCCTGCAGGTAGTTGGTGAAGACCAGGAAGTTGGACGCACCGCCGGCCAAGTAGTAGGTAACACCCATGAGGCCGGAGAACACAGCGCCGATGGCACCGCCGATGAACATACCGAGCATGGTGCGACGGAAGCGCATGAGGATACCGAAAAGCGCGGGCTCGGTGACGCCGCCGGCGATGGCGGAGATGACGTAGCCCAGGGCAAGACCCTTCTCGTCGGGGTTCTTCATCTTGAGGAAGGCACCGAAGGCGCAGCCCCAGACAGCGGCCATAGCGCAGTTGGTGGAAACGAAGACGAAGGGATCGTAGCCGGCGGCGATGATCTGAACCTGAGCGAGCAGGATGACGGGCATGTGCATGCCGCAGACCACGAAGAGCTGCCAGAAGGCGCCGAGGATGGCCATGACGATCAGGATACCGATACCGCCAAGGTCAGCAAGACCAAAGAGGGCGTTGGCGATGAGGTTGCCGAGCTCGTTGCCGATCGGGGCAAGAACGATGAAGGCGATGGGGATCGTGACAATCATGGTGCAGAACGGCGTGAAGACCGTGGACAGCACGTCGGGCATGACCTTCTTAAAGAACTTCTCGACAAAGTACAGGACGGGCACCGAGAGGATGATCGGCAGGACGGACTGCTGGTAGTTGGCGGCGGCGATCTGAATGCCGTAGACGGAGATGATTCCGCCACCCTCCTGAGTCGCGACACTCACGACGGACGGGGCCATGAGAGCGCCGCCGAGGAGCATGCCCAGAACCGGAGAGGCGCCGAGCTTCTTAGCAGCGGCATAGCCCAGGTAGATGGGGATAAAGGTAAACGTGGCCTCGTACAGGGTGGTGTAGAGGAACGTGTAGGTCGGATCGGTATCGGAGAGAACGCCGAGCATGGTGGGGCCAAGAACCGCGGCGATGGTGCGGAACAGACCGCCGGCCATGAGCAGCGGAATCAGCTGGGTCATGGAGCCCGACAGATAGTCGAGGATGATGTTGGGCAGGTTCTTGATCTCGAACTTCTTCTTGGGAGCGTCGAGGTTCTCGTCGACCGCGGCACCCTGCTTGACGCCGGACATGGCGACGAACTCGGCGAGCACCTTGGGCACGTTCTGGCCGATGATGACCTGGAGCTGGCTGCCGGCGAACTGGCAGCCCAGAACACCCTTGACCTTCTTGATCTTCTCCACGTCGGCCTTGTTGTTGTCCTTGAGCGTCAGACGCAGGCGCGTCATGCAGTTGGTGGCAACGGTGACATTTTCCGCACCGCCCACGAGCTCGAGGACATCGGTGGCAATCTGCTTGTTATCTACTGCCATGGGACCCCTCCCCATATCTTCGTGTGCCTACCCAGTTGGACGTAGGCACGCCTTTGGTCCGGCGGCTATAACCCCTTACGGCTGCCAAACCCTTGGATACGCTGTCGTAAACAATATGTTTACTGAACGTTTACAGCGCTTAGTTTACACGCAGCGTTGAATTTGTGGCACTTTTGCCGTTTGCAGTCCGGTGAACGGTAGGAAATCGGGGGCGAGCGTATCTGAACGGCAGTAAATCGTCTCTTTGCTTCTGTATTGATATATAGCTGTCTACGTGGGATTTTGCTTTAATGAACACCTCCATAACCTATCAACTCAACAACAAAACCCTTGCTAGAAGGTAGTAAACATATGTTTAGTAGTTCATCACCTGCTTACTATGACTTTTTGTCGAGTTCAGCTGCTTGTTCTGGAATTCTACATTACACTAAACATGTTTAGATTGTATTGCCGCGATTATTTAGCACGCGTGGCACAAGGGAGGCAGCTCATGGAACTCAAATCGTGTACGTACGCAACCGTCACCACCTTGGGCGACTTTGGCCCCTGGATCAGCAAGGTCGTACTCGACCTGCCCTGCACCGTACGCGCCAACGACATCGACGCAAACACCTTCCATATATATGTAGAGCGTCACGAGCGCACGGGCGAGGTCCTGATGCGCAAGGAGCGCGGCGCCGACCATGCCGCGCCCTCCGTGGGTTACATCGACATTCTCGCCGCATATCCGTGCGACGAGGACGGCCGTAAGCTCGCCGTGGGCACCCATGTGGCGCTCGAGGTCGCCGAGCAGCGCCTGACCAAAAAGATCGAAGGCGGCGTCATGGGCTCGCGCATGCTCGATGACCAGCTGCACGTCACGCAGCTTGCGGCTCTTCCCGGCAACGACGGCGACGACCCCACCTGCGGCCTGGTCTTCGATACCTGTCGCGGCGACATCTGCCCCGCGCTCAAGGGCTGGAGCAATGCCGTGCAAAAGACCGCCGTCAATGGCATCGCGCTCGAGTACGGCTTCTTTGAGCCCAGCTTTAAGGCCGAAGACTCGGCATGCTTCAACCCCTTTGTGCCCGAGGCAACGGTCGTACCCCAAAAGGCACCGCTCGTGGTGTATCTGCACGGCGCCGGCGAGGGAAAGGGCGCCACGCAGGGCGAAGGCGCCACGCGCGCCTATATCGGCAACCGCGTGACGGCCATTAGCCAGGCGCAGATTCAGCGCTACTTTGGCGGCTTTGCCTGGGTGCTCGTGCCGCAGTCGCCCACGTTTTGGATGGACAACGGCGTCGAGCAACTCGGTCGCTCCAACCAGAGCATCTACTCCTCCGTGCTCAAGGCGCTTATCGACGAGTTTGTCGCCGAGCATGCCGACCGCATCGACACCAACCGCATCGTGGTCGCCGGCCTTTCCAACGGCGGCTTTATGACCCTGCGCCTGTGCGCCGACTACCCCGATTTCTTCGCCGCGGGCCTTCCCTGCTGCGCCCCGTGGTACAACGCCACGGACGAGGACGTAACCGCGCTCGCCAAGACGCCGCTGTGGTTTACGCACTCCAAGGGCGACGAGCTCGTGCCGCCGCAGCAGACCGTGCTGCCGCTCACGGCACGCCTGCGCGACGCCGGAGCCAACGTGCACCTCACCTACTTTAGCCATGTCGAGGACCTGACCGGGCGCTATTGCGAGGCCGACGGCTCGCCTAAGAAGACGTTCAACCACGGCGTGTGGATCCACCAATTCAACGACCTGTGTTATCAAGACTTCGACGGGGGCAACGTACTCATCGACGGTGAGCCGGTGGGCTGCTGGGAGTGGTCGGCCAGAGTTTCGAGGTAGCCATCCCATCGGGGGCCCTGACCTTTAGTTTTGTAAACATTCCGCAGCGCGAGCCCCGCACGCTGTGGCTGCTCAGCTGGGGTGGTATGAATACGATCGTTCGCGCCCTCATGAGTATTGCCGAACGTTATCGTGCCGCGCCCGAGTGGCCCACCGTGCAGCAGCGGGTCTATCAGAAGGTGCGCGTGATGGGCGTCGCGGACGGCGTAGGACAGGACAACTCGTGGCTCGACCATGGGCGTGAGCTCTTTCCCGAGCTCATCTTTTGGCGTACGCCCTATATGTATGGAAACTATTTCGATGCCAAGATGGCTCAGCCCGATACGCTGCCGCTGTTTAAGGCTCCCTGGCCCGAGCAGAATCTCACGCAGGGCAACGGCCCCCTTATGGCACGCTATATGCTCTATGGTGACGGCAAGGTCTACGAAAACGAGCCCGAGCGCTTTCAGTTTGGCAAGCATGCCCGTCTGGATTGGGGCCTAGAAGGCGTGCCCGCGATGCAGTTTGAGCGCGGCGATTTTATGGCCGAAGGCGATAGCATGACCTATATTCCGCTGCTGCCGTTTGGCCTGCGCGGTATTGACGACCGCGACTTCGATACGCTGCTCGGCCGCATGTTTCTTGATGGGCACCCCGACGCGAGTGCACCTGACGGTTTTGCCTCCATCAGCACGCCCGCAGATGACAATCTCAATCCCTACCTGCGAGCGTATCAGGAGGACTTTGCCGCCCGCGCACAATGGTGCGCCCATGATCCGGCCATCTGCTCACATCCAGCACATATTGTCGAGGTTACGACCGACCGCAGTGCTACAGCCGGTGAGCGTGTCGCCCTTTCAGCGACCATCGTCGACCCCGACGGCAGGGGCTTCGATGCGCATTGGGATGTCGCCGTGGACCCGTCGAGCTATGCAGGCGTCCAGGATCTGTCGATTTGGCAAGAATGCGCGGTAGGCGCCGCCTTCATCGTGCCCGCCGACGCACGACCCGGCGACCGCTTCGTACTCACCCTCACTGTGCAGACGCGCACCGAGCGCCCCTGCACCCGCTACGCCCAGGTCGCCGTGACCGTGGCATAGCAAGGACGGCGTCCACATTCGACAGCCGCCACATTCGGCAAGGAGTGTCCCCAACTGCCACTCATTTAAGTACGTCCCCAATGAGTGCCTAGGACACCCAAATGACGAGAGTGGATAATCTCCCACCTTGGGCCCGCAAACAGACCAAAATGGGACACTCATTGGGGACGTTCTTAAATGACTAGTCAAACAAGAACGTCCGAGTGCAAAATGGGGCGCCGTCGGAATATCCAGGCGGCGCCCCTTGCGCCGAACTGCTCCCAGAGGAGAAAAATACCTGCGACCAGTCGTTTAAGAACGTCCCCAAGTGCCAACTCAGACAGTAGATGTTTAGTTTGTTTCGTTAATTGAAATGCGTGAATATGGTTAGTCAAAGAGTTCAAGTTTGGTTAAATAATAACTGTAAATTCGGTTAAACGCACTGGTAAACAATGGTGATAATAATGCCAAAGAAGTACTACACTAGAATTATCGAAAATGAGCTCGACCAGCTGCTGGGCATATTCGGTGCCGTTCTCATCGAAGGACCGAAATGGTGCGGGAAGACGACCACAGCCGAGACCCGTGCGGCGTCCAGGCTCCTTCTCATGGACCCGTCCCGCAACTTCGAGAATCGCTTACGCGCCGAGACTGACCCAGCTCTTGCCGTTTCCGGCGAGGTGCCACGGCTAATTGACGAGTGGCAGGAGGTTCCGAAACTTTGGGACGCGGTACGGTTTGAATGTGACAACCGTGGCGGTGAGCCTGGCCAGTTCATATTTACGGGGTCGGCAACACCGCGAGACGACAAACGTCCGATGCACAGTGGCGCTGGAAGGTTCGCCAAACTGCGCATGGATACCATGACGCTTTTCGAACTTGGGAAATCCAGCGGTGCAGTAAAGCTATCGGGCATTATTTCTGGCAAAAAGTTCAATGGCGCTTTTGGGTCGCTGGATTCTGCCTCGATTGCCGAGTGCGTTGTTCGTGGTGGATGGCCTGCGGCGGTCGGACACGATGCGCGGGCTGCGTCCGCGATGGCCAAACGATACATCGACATAGTTGCCGAAGAAGATTTGTCCCGTGTCGACGGCTCTCGCCGCGACCCTGAAAAGGTCAAAGCCGTCATTGAATCGCTTGCGCGCAATGAATCCACTTTGGCGACACTCAAAACGCTCGTAGCCGATCTTGGTGGAGAGGTGTCGAGACAAACGGCGTCATCATACATATCTCTTCTCGCTCGGGTTAATTTCGTTCGCGATATTCCCGCATGGAACCCTGCAATGAGATCTCCAGTGCACCTAAGAGAATCGAAGAAGCATCATCTCGCTGACCCGTCACTAGCGGCCGCTGCGCTCGGGGCGACTCCGGAGACATTACTGCTGGACTTCAAGACGCTTGGACTGCTTTTTGAATCGTTGGCCCTGCATGATTTGTGGGTTTATGCGCAAGCAAATGGAATGGGTCTCTATCACTATCACGATTCTCGCGATCTAGAGGTCGATGCAGTCATTGCGGCTCCCGGTGGAACGTGGATTCCGATCGAAGTTAAACTCAGCTCTGCTCAAATCGAAGAGGCGTCTGACAGTCTCGTTGCTGTCGAGAAGCGTATGGTCGCTGCCGGAAACAACCCGCCAGTTTCGAAAGTCGCAATCATTGGATTTGGCTCACAAGCCTATGTCACTGACCGCGGCGTCCAAGTTGTTCCGCTGGATGTTCTCGCGCCGTAGTGCAATTGCAAGTTTTAACTTCTTTTGCTTTCTTTCACTTCTTTTAACAAAACGCCCGGTGGGCATTAACTGCTCGCCGGGCGCCTTGGTTAGGACGTTATAAAGCAGGACTTCCGAAACACGGCGGTCAGGTCCGCCTCCTAAGGTCCTGAGGTGCTCGAGATTGGGAGCGACAAGCCCGACGAAGCGTACTTTAGGTACGCGAGGAGGGTTGGAGCCCCAAGGTTGAGTGCCTCAGCGCCCTTAGGCCAGGTCTTCGCCGTTGGTGGCGATGACCTTCTTGTACCAGTCAAAGCTCTTCTTTTTGGAACGCTTGAGAGTGCCGTTGCCCGCATCATCGCGGTCGACATAGATAAAGCCGTAGCGCTTGGACATCTCGCCCGTGCCGGCAGACACCAGGTCGATCGGGCCCCAGGTGGTGTAGCCCAGCAGGTCAACGCCGTCCTCGGTCACCGCATCGCGCATCGCGGCGATATGCTGGCGCAGGTAGTCGATACGGTAGTCGTCGTTGATGGAGCCGTCTTCCTCGACAACGTCCTTGGCGCCCAGACCGTTCTCGACCACAAACAGCGGCTTCTGATAACGGTCGTACAGGTCGTTGAGGGTGATGCGGAAGCCCAGCGGATCGATGGCCCAGCCCCACTGGCTCTCCTGCAGGTAGGGGTTCTTGGCGCCAGCGAAGGCGTTGCCCTGGGTGCGCTCGACATCGGGGTTATCGGCACCGGCGGAGCAACGGGTGCTGTAATAGCTAAAGCTGATGAAGTCGACGGTGTTGGCGGCCAGGATCTCGCGGTCCTCATCCGTCATGCCCACATCGATGCCCAAACGCTCGAGCTTCTTGACGGCATAAGCCGGGTAGTAGCCGCGACTCTGAACGTCGACGAAGAAATAGTTGCTCTGGTTGTCAATCTGCGCCTGGCGCACATCGCCCGGACGGCAGCTGTAGGGGTAGTAGCTACCTGCGGCAAGCATGCAACCGATCTTGACCTCAGGGTCGATCTCGTGAGCGATCTTGGTTGCCCAAGCGCTGGCGACGAGCTCGTTGTGGGCGGCCAGGTACTCGACGGCTTCCTTGTTCTCGCCCTCCTCAAAAACCAGACCGGCACCCATAAACGGCAGGTGCAAGATCATATTGATCTCGTTGAAGGTGAGCCAGTACTTCACTAGGCCCTTATAGCGGGTGAAGATCGTGGTCGCGAGGTTCTTGTAGAAGTCGATAAGCGTGCGGTTGCGCCAGCCGCCGTACTCCTTGATGAGGTGAATCGGGCAGTCGAAGTGCGTGATGGTCACGAGCGGCTCGATGCCGTGCGCCTGGCACTCGCGGAACACGTCCTCGTAGAAGGCCAGGCCAGCCTCATTGGGCTCGGTCTCGTCACCGTTGGGGAAGATGCGGGTCCACGCCAGGCTCATACGGAAGGTCTTAAAGCCCATCTCGGCAAAGAGGGCGATGTCCTCCTTGTAATGGTGATAGAAATCGATGCCTGTCTGTGCGGGATAGTAATAGCCGTCCTCGAAGTCGAGCATCTTGCGCTGGCCGGAGACCACCGCATAGCGCTCGGGGCCGTGCGGCGCCACGTCCACGTTGGCCAGGCCGCGGCCATCCACATCGTAAGCACCCTCGCACTGGTTGGCAGCCGTCGCGCCGCCCCACAGGAAGTCTTTACGGAAAGCCATGCATCAATCCTTTCACACGCTACTTGTCGTGGCTTCAGTATCCCCGCAAATAGGACCTCGCTCAACGACAGCGACGCAGGCCGACACTTCTTTTCGCGCACAGACGCCCGGCAGCCGCCCCCGTCTGACACTTTTTGATACCTGCCCGCCCAAACCGCCAACCACCACAAAGGGGACAGGCACCTTTGTGGTGGTTTGGGCCCGTTTTGTCTCGATCTGTAACAGTTAGGCCACCAAAACCGGGCCTGGTGTTACAGATTGAGATTTTCGAACGGCCCTCTACGGTTTGTCTCGATCTGTAACAGGTAGAAACGATTTAGCCCGCTAAATGTTACAGATCGAGACAGAAGATTCTAGTCGCAGGTGATGTCGAGGTTTTGCCGGTGAAGCCTACGTGACCGCCTTCGCTCAACAACTCATTTGACTGAATAGGGAAAAAAGGAAAAAATAGGAAAAAAAGGAAAGGAGACTCATGACTGAAACCATCTTCTCCCCTTCATTCGGAAATCGCCCGTCCTATCTAGTGGGGCGCGGGAACGTGATTTCGACATTCATTTCCGGGCTTGAGCAGGAGCCGGGCAATCGCGACCGAGCCATACTCATGCTCGGCCAGCGAGGCAGCGGCAAAACGGTTCTTCTGTGGGAGCTTGCCGACCGTGCGCGCAAGCTTGGCTTTGTTGTCGCCACACCCACCGTAGCCTCCGAAGACATGCTCGAGCGTATTGTTGAGAAGATCCAGGAAGCGGGCGAGCCCTACGCAAACAAACATCGTCTCCCCAAACTTACAGGTGGCAGTTTGAGCATCTTCGGTTTCTCAGCCGGCCTCGAGTTCACACGAGACGTGCAGGAGACCAAGAGCTTTCAGTTCAAGCTCACACAGCTGGCGCGCAAACTGACCGAGCAAGGACATGGCATCCTCATCCTCATCGATGAGCTCCAGGCCAATTCACCCGAAATCAGACAACTCGTCACCGCCTATCAAGAGCTCGTCGGCGAGGGACTCAACGTCGCGCTTGTTATGGCAGGGCTCCCGGGAGCAGTCTCCGCGACACTCAACGACCGCGTGCTGACATTTCTCAACCGCGCACGCAAGGTCACGCTCGAACCGCTTTCAGTTGGAGACGTGGATGCCTACTATCAGCGAGCTTTCGAAGAGCTCGGCCTTGATATTCCAAGCGATCTTCGGCTGGACGCCGCTCGCGCGACCCAAGGCTCACCCTATATGCTGCAGCTCATCGGCTATAACATCGCCAATCGCTGCAAGGCTGGAGAACGTGCAGCGCGCGAGCAAATCGACGGAGCCATCGAAGCGTCGAAGGTCGATTTCGAAAACGATGTCTGCGAAACGACGCTCGCCGCGTTATCGGACCAAGACGTCGCGTTTCTCTCCGCAATGACTGATGACGAAGACGCCGTGTCTCGCATTTCTGATGTTGCGAAGCGCATGTCAGTCACACCCGACTATGCGCAAAAGTATCGCCGGCGCCTCATCGACGCCGGCGTTATCGAACAGGCGCGCCGCGGTTACGTGCGCTTCGCCGTCCCATATATGGCTGACTATCTGCGCAGCCAGCTCTAGGCAGCCACCACAATGGGGACAGGCACCTTTGTGGTGGTTTGGGCAGTTGCGGTGAAATAGTTCCTGTTTTGCGACCCGCGGTGCCTAAACAGGAAGTATTCCACCGCAAGTTAATGCAGTTAGTCGCGGGTGATGTCGAGGTTCTTGCCGATGAGGCCTACGTAGCCACCCTCGGCAGCCTTGGGGCTGTCAGCATGGCAGAGAACCCACTTGTCGGCCTTCCAGTAGCAGTAGCTGTCACCGGCGGCAGGCATGTCGGCTGCAGCCTCGGGGCGCGGGCCATTGGTGCCCGCCGGCAGCGCCACCATCACCTGGAAGCCGCCGTCGTCGACCATGCAGGGCGTGTAGTGGAGCGTGGTGTTGAAAACCTCGACAACCTTGCCCGCCGGCACGCGGAACGCCTTGACCTGAGCGGTGTCGAGCTTACCGTCCTCGATCTCCCAGCGATGCGCCACGAGCAGGATAAAGTCGCGGGCGCCCAGGTTAAACTCGCTGGCGCGGTGATACTCCAGGCAGTTGAGGCGTGTGTTGTGACCGTTGCACCAGCCGAGCTGGAAGGGGCGGCCGCCAAACATGAGAAAACCCAATTTGTCGGCATCCTTGACGCCCTCGAGCTCCGGCGCGCTTGCTACGTACTTGCTGCCCTCGGGGATGGGCGTGGCAGAGAGCGCCTCGAGCACGGGCGACGTGAGCACGGACGGAACGTTATCCCAAACGTTGCCATAGGATTTGAACTCGGGATCGTTGACAGAGTAGATATGCATGTTCACTCCTGTTCGTTTATGTGACAGTACGAACATTCTAGAACAAACATAAGCGATTTTGAACGCTCGTCCCGACCACTCAACAAAAAGGCACCCCCGCATAAGCGAAGGCGCCCAATGCGCGCGTTTTGGGCGATAAAGCCCTTACGCCTGCTGATAGTGCAGGTGCTTCTCGTCGATATCGGCCAGGTCGCGGTCGAGGTAGCGGCGCGCGAGCCAGTTTGCCATGGGAAGGTTCTGGTCCAGATAGTTGCCGCACTCCTCGGGAGCGGCTCCGGGGACATCACCCTCAAAGTCGGCGACAAACTCAAACAGCTCGCGCACGAGCGGCAGGATCTCCTCGCTCGCCACCTCACCAAACACGACCAGGTAAAAGCCCGTGCGGCAGCCCATGGGGCCAAAGTAGACAATGCGGCCCGACCACTCGGCATGATTGCGGAGGAACGTCGCGCCCAGGTGCTCGATGGTGTGGCACTCGGCCGTGTTCATGACCGGCTCCTTATTGGGCGTGGTCAGGCGCAGGTCAAAGGTGGTGACGGCGGCGCCGGTCGCCGGATCGCGGTCGATGCGGCTCACATACACGCCGGGCTCAAGCAGCAGATGGTCAACGGAAAAGCTCGCGATACGCTCCATGGCAGATCCTCTCGGTAGTCAATTTGGGACGGGGCTCTTTTAGCTGGTTCGAATGGTCGCACCAATCATACCAGTCAAAAAAGCCCCGCCCCAAATGAGCTGCCTAGGACGGGGATCAATGAGTTTTTTATCCCCGTCCCAGAAAAATCCTTGGGCGCCGCGCAGCCGCCTAGGCAGTGTACGAGATGGTGGCGGCTACGGCATGGCGCCAGCCGGCGATTTTTTTGGCTCGCTCGTCGGCGGGCATGGCAGGCTCCACGATGCCGCGGGCGCCGTAGACGTCGACGACATCGCGCGTGTACATGTCCAGCGCAATGCCGCAGGCCCAGGCCGCACCCAGGCCGCTCATCTCGTCGTTGCTCGCAATGCGGATGGGCGAGCCAACCAAATCGCTCTCAAACTGCATCAGGTACGCATCGCGCGTGGGGCCGCCGTCAACACGAAGCTCGGCCAGCGCCGCGCCCGAATCCTCGACCATCGCATCGATGACGTCGAAGATCTGATAGGCAATCGACTCATCGGCAGCCTTTACGAACTCCGCGCGGCCCGTGGTGCGCGTCATGCCAAAGACGCAGCCCTCGGCGTCACTCGCCCAGTGCGGTGCGCCCAAACCGGTAAAAGCCGGCACAAAGTAGACGCAGCTCGCCGGATTGGCGGCGTAGCACAGATCGGTAACTTCCTCGGGGTTGTTGATGAGCTCTAGATCGTCGCGCAGCCACGTCTTGACGGCGCCGGCGTAGCTCACATTGCCCTCGAGCACGTACTCGGTCACGCCGTCCATACGCCATGCGAGCGAGCTCGAAAGCCCGTGCGAGCTGGCAACGAACTCGTCGCCGACGTTCATCATGACCGAGCTGCCGGTGCCATAGGTCGCCTTGGCCATACCGCGGCTATGGCAGCCCTGCGCAAACAAGGCGGCATGGCTGTCGCCGAGCACGCCGTGAATGGGCACGAGTGCCGGCAAAAAGCCGCCCAGGTCCGTCATGCCGAACAGGCCATCGGAATCGGTCACCTGTGGCAGGCAGGCCACGTCAACGCCAAAGGCCTCGCACACCGGCTCGCTCCAGCAGCCACGGCGCAGGTCAAAGAGTTGCGTGCGGCTGGCGTTGGACCAGTCGCAGCGGAACTCCGCGCCGCCCGTGAGCGTCCAGACCGCCCAGGCATCGATGGTGCCCAGGCACAGCTCGCCTGCCGCCGCGGCCTCGGCAGCAGCGGGAACGTTCGCGAGAATCCAAGCCATCTTGCCCGCCGGATAGTAGGGCGAGAGTACCAGACCCGTCGTGTCGCGCACCAGCTCGGCCACACCCTCGCGCGCGGCCAGCTCGTCGCACAGCTCACGGGCGCGGGCGCACTGCCACACCACGGCGTCGCACAGCGGCTCGCCCGTCGTGCGCCTCCAGGCAACGGTGGTCTCGCGCTGGTTGGAGATGCCGATGCCGGCGACGTCGGCCGGATCGACCCCGGTCTCCTCCACCACGGCGCGCGCCACGGCCAGCACGTTGGCGGCGATCTCGGCTGGATCATGGCTCACCCAGCCGGCCTCGTTGACAATCTGGCGATGCGGGCGATCGGCACGATGAATCAAATGGCCGCCCTCGTCCACCAGCAGCGCCTTGGTGCCCTGCGTGGATTGATCGATTCCGATGATGTATTTGCTCATGTACTCTCCTGTCTCCCCCGTCAATTTAAAAACTAAAACCCGATGGACAAGGAGCGAGCGGCCGTCAAGTGCCGCAGATTGCCGTGAAAGAGGAGCGCCGCGTACTCCGTGTACGCAAGCGACGGTTTGAACGGCAAGGTGCGGTGCTTGGCGGCCGCGCAGCGTCTGTTTCTACTAGTTGCCAAGGAACTCGGCGACAGCCTTGGCAATGTCTTCGCCGGTGAGGCCGTAGTGCGCAAAGACCTCGGGGCTCGTGCCGGTGATGACCGGCGCGTCGGGCAGGGAGAGGCACTTGACCGGACGCGGGCAATGCTCGCCCACCACCTGCGCGACCATAGAGCCCAGGCCGCCGAAGGGGCTGTGCTCCTCGACGGTCACGACGGCGCGCGTGGCGCCGGCGGCCTCAATCACGGCCTCGGCGTCAAGCGGCTTGACGCAGTACATGTCGAGCACCGTTGCCGAGATGCCCCGCTCGGCCAGCAGATCGGCGGCGTCCACGGCATGGCGGACCATCTCGCCGGTGGCGACGAGCGTCACATCGGTGCCGCGGCGCACCCAGGTGGCGCGATCCATCTGGAACGGGCACTCGTCCTCGGCATACACGTCCTCGACCGGGTTGCGGCCCACGCGGATGTAGGCCGGCTTGTTGTCGGCGACCAGGGCCCGCACGAGCTCGGCGGTCTGGAAGCGGTCGCTCGGCAGATACACGCGCATGTTGGGAATCGCGCTCATGGCGGCGATATCCTGCGCGGAGTGGTGGCTCATGCCCAAGGCGCCGTAGGACACGCCGCCCGAGATGCCGATGAGCTTGACGTTGGTGTTGGAGTACGAGACGTCGACTTTGCACTGCTCATACGAGCGCGTGGTCACAAAGGACGCCGGCGAAGCGGCCCAGGCTTTCTTGCCGCACGAAGCCATACCGGCGGCGATGCTCACCAGGTCCTGCTCGGCGATGCCGACCTCGACGGACTGCTGGGGATACTGATCAAAGAACGGCGTGAGCGAGGCGGAGCCGCGGGAGTCGGAGCACAGGACGACGATGTCTTTATCGGTCTTCGCAGCCTCGAGCAGCGTGTCGCAGATAACCTTGCGATTGGCGATATTGTTAGCCATTGATGGCCTCCTTATGGGCAGCGAAATCGGCGATGATCTGGGCATATTCCTCATCGTTGGGCAGGTGGTGATGCCAGGCGGCCTTGTCTTCCATAACGGGCGAGCCATAGCCCTTCACCGTGTTGAGGATGATGACCGTGGGCTTGCCCTTAGTCTCGGCGGCCAGTGTCAGAGCGGCGTCGATGGCCCGGACGTCGTTGCCCGGAATGGAGAGCACGTTCCAGCCAAAGGCGGCCCAGCGCTCCTCCTGCGAGTCCTGCTTCATGACGTCCTCGGTGCTACCGCTGATCTGCAGGCGGTTGCGGTCCACGAGCGCGCACAGGTTATCGAGCTGGTAGTTGCCGCCGCTCATGGCGCCCTCCCAGACCGAGCCCTCGGCAAGCTCGCCGTCGCCCATGATGGTGTAGACGCGGTAGTCGCGGCCGTCCATCTTGCCGGCAAGCGCCATCCCGACGGCCACGGGCAGACCGTGACCCAGCGAGCCCGAGTTCATCTCGATGCCCTTGAGCTTGTTGTTGGGGTGACCGATGTAGGGGCTGCCGAACTTGGAGAAGCGGGCCTTGACGTCGTCGAGGTCAAGATAGCCCTCGTGGCAGAGCACCGCGTAGTAGGCCTCCATGGCGTGGCCCTTGGAGAGCACGAAGCGATCGCGGTTGGGATCGTCGACGGTCTCGGGCGAAATGTTGAGGTGGTTGGCATAGAGGGTCATGAGGGCATCGATGACCGACATGTCGCCGCCGATGTGCCCGCCGGCGCCAGCCATGATGATATCGACGCAATCGCGGCGAAGGTCCCAGCGCAGGGACTCAAGCTCTTCGATAGTTGCCATTTCTACTCTCCTCGCAGGTAGGCTTTGACGTCTTCTTCGATTGGGTCATATAAGTCGGGGGCAATGCCGATGTACTTGCACGCCTCGTAGAGCACCGGCACCACGTTGGCGTGAATGGCGACGCAGTGGTGGATGTAGGGACCCTCGACAATCTTGGCCTCGAGGCGCTTGAGGTTGTCGACCTCGACCCACAGGTAGGTGCCCATGCCAGCCGGGCCGTCGATACCGCGGGCGTTGCCCAGCAGCAGCGAGTACTCGCCGTTGTCGCCGTCAAAGCGGGCAAGAGTGAGGTCGCCGTGCTTGGCCTCGGCCGTCAGCGCACCGGGATGATCGAAAGCCAGCGGGTAGGTGAGCTTGGGCTTGACGGCCGCGCAGCTGCAGGGCCAGGGGCCGCAGTGCTGCAGCAGCTCACCGTTCTCGTTATCGGGGTGGCGCACGGTCCAGTCGGCGAACATGCCACGGTGACGGCCCAGGTCGGCGGCTTCGACCATCAGTGCGGTGATGGCGCCGTGGATATCGGTTTCGCATACGATAGGAATGCCCATCTCGTTGAGGATGGCGTTGGCGGCGCAGGGCATAATGCCCAGCTCGTCCTGCAGAGCGTTCCAGCACTGAATGGCACCGGCGTTGCAGCCATACTTCTCGACCAGGCGCTTCATGGCGATGGCAAGACCGGCGACCGCGGGGACCTTGTCCTCGGGGATGCAGGTCTCAAAGCTGTCGTTGATGTGGGCAAGCATGGCGGCCATGGCCTGCTCGTCGGCCTGGGCGTCGCGCACGGCCTGGACAAGCTCGGTCATGGGGATGGGCGAAAGCTGGATATTGAACTTCTCGAGCAGCTCGCCCTCGTTGCACATGGTCGACCAGAAGTCGAACGGACGGGTGGCCATCTGCAGAATACGGGTGTGCTTGAAGGTCTTGACCACGTTGCACACGGCCAAGAAGTCCCAGACGCCGCGCTCGAACTCGGGGTCGGTCAGGCGGCAGTTGGTCATGTAGGTGAAGGGCACCTGGAAGCGGCGCAGGACCTTGCCGGTAGCGAACAGGCCGCACTGGCTATCGCGCAGACGGGTGCCGTCGGGCTCGGGGCGCTCGTCGCGCGGGCCCCACAGCAGCACGGGTAGGCCGAGCTCGCGGGCAAGGCGAGCGCAAACGTACTCGGTACCAAAGTTGGCGTGGCACAGCATAATGCCGTCGACGCCCTCGGCGCGGAACTTCTTCACGATAGGCTCGATATGGCTGTCGTCGAACAGCAGGCCCTCGTCATTGATGTCGTCGATATCCACGATGTCGACGCCGATCTCGCGCAGGCGATCAGCCGTCAGGCCGCGATACTTGATCGCGTCCGGCGCGCTAAAGATACTGCGGCGCGTGGGCACAAAACCGAGCTTGATCTTATCCATGTACGTCCTCCCCTAATCACATGTTCAGTAAACAGACGTGTGTTTCGTTTTGTTCTTTTTACTAAATCTTTTACTCTTTTGTTTAGTAGTCTAGCGTGAAAGTCCCGTAAACGGTAGAGAAATCAGCCTAAACGGTATGTAAACAATCTGAACATACAAGGGCAACAAAAAGAGAGCCCCGAAGGACCCTCTATTGGTAGCGTTATGTATGGTTGCCTTTGGCGGACTTTCCCGCTCTGAGGTCTGGCGCCGTTCTGCCTAGATCTCACGCACGCTCTGGCGCTCGACAAAATAGGTCGACACGGCAGTCTTGCAGGTGTAGCTCTTGGGGTTGCGGATGTTGCCCACCAGGCGGCGCACCGCGATCTCGCCCACCTCGTGCTTGGGGACGTGCACCGTGGTGAGCGGCGGGTTGGAGAAAGCGCCCAAAGACAGATCGTCAAAGCCGATGATCGAGACATCGTCGGGCACACGTATGCCGTGCTCGTTGAGCGCGCGCATGGCACCTACGGCGAGCACGTCGTTCTCGGCAAAGAAAGCCGTCGGCAGGTCGTCGCGCGAGACGCCGTCGAGCCACGCGCCCATATCGCGATAGGCGCCTTCGAGCGTGGTGCCCAGCGTGACGCGCCATGCCGGATTGGCCTCGAGGCCCGCGTCCTCGAGCGCTTGCCGATAGCCGCGCTCGCGGTCCTTAAAGTTGCGAATGCGAAGGTCGCCTGCCAGATAGCCGATCTGCTTGTGGCCTTTCTCGATAAGGTAATCCACGGCACGCAGCACCGAGTCGGTATTGGCAATGACTACGGCATCGAAGTACTGACGATCGCTCCAGCCATCGAGCACAATCAGGTGGGCGGCGGCGTTAGCGAACAGGGCGTAGTCCTCCTCGCCCAACTCCGTACCCATTAGCACAATGGCGGCGGACGGATCGGCGATCAGGCCCTCGACCTGCGGGCGAACGGCGTCCAGGTCGCTAAAGTCGAGCGAGACAAAGCTCGTGCTCATGCCGTGGCGACGCGCCTGACGCTCCACGCCCTCAATAACCGCGGGATGGAAGGTGCTCTCGTCCAGGATGGCGCCCGTCTTGCGCGCAAGCACGAACTGGATGCTCTCGAGCTGCGTCGACTGCTGGTAGCCGAGCGATTGTGCGCACTCCAGGATGACCTTGGCGGTCTCCTCGCTCACGCTGCGCTTGCGGTTGAGCGCGTTGGACACGGTCGCAGGCGAAAAACCGGTGATGCGGCTGATCTCGCGAACACTTGCTTTAGCCATTGTTCCCCCTAGTAACGGTCGCGGTCGAGCATCGTGGCCTGACCGCCCCGTGACTCGACAACTAAACGACCGCAAATTCAATCTAAACAGAATAGTAAATGTTTAATATCTAGTTTATCCTGTTGTCAAGCAAAGTGGTGCAACTATTCCCCCAACGGGCACATTTACTCGGTAGCTAAAAAAGCCCCGTCCCAAATTGACTACTTGGGGCGGGGCGCAGGAATCGTTTAGCCCAGGACGCGGGCCATACGCGCCTTGAACTCGGACAGGAAACGTGGAGCATCCACAGTCAGCGCCACGAGCGCGCTCTTGTCCGGATCGGACAGACGGTGCTCGTCGCAGATGGTGCGGCCGCGATACTCGCCCAGCAAGTCAACACGCAGGTTGCAGCCGAGCGCACCCACGAGCGTGGGATCAATCGCCACGGCGACGGCAAGCGGATCGTGCAGCGCGCAGCCACCCAGGTAGGGGGCGTTCATCTCATACGAGCCAATGTAGTGCTCCACCATGCTCGCAAACGCGCAACCAGCCATGGTGCCCGAGCCCGTCCAGCCGGCAATGTCGCGACGCGTGAGCACCACGCGATGCGTCACATCCAGACCCACCATAGTGAGCTTGCGGCCCGAACGCAGCACGGCATCGGCCGCCTCGGGATCACCTGCCATGTTGGCCTCGGCGCCCGCACTCACGTTTCCGGGCACGGTAAGCGCACCGCCCATCACGACCACGCGGCCGATAGACATCATCGCCGCCGCATCGCGCTCCAGGGCAAGTGCCAGGTTGGAGAGCGGACCGGTCGCCACATAGATCAGATCGGGGCCATAGGTGCGCGCGGCATCAATCAGGTAATCGACCGCCGCGTTACCGTCGGCCGACGTCGCCCCCACCGGCTCGTACGGCGACGCGGGCACGCTCGCCCCGCCAATGCCGTTCTTACCGTGGATGAGCGTGGTAGACGCCGGCGGTGTATAGGGCTCAGTCGCCTTCATGGGACGATCGGCACCCAGGTACACCGGAACCTCGGGGCGACCCAGCAGATCGAGCACCGCCAGGCAGTTGTGCGCCGATTGCTCGACGCGCACGTTGCCAAAGCACGTGGTGATGCCCACGAGCTCCACCTCGGGGCTCGCGATGGCATAGGCCAGCGCCATCGCATCGTCCACGCCCATATCCAGATCAAGGATCAGCTTCTTGGTTGCCATTGTTCTACTCCGCTTCTCCGTCTTTATCGTTTAACCAAACCAATGTTCAACTTCGGCACGCGTGGGAATCGATTGCTGAGCGCCCAGGCGCGACACCGCCACTGCCGAGGCGCGAGCACCCGCGGCCATGCACTCAAAGAGTGGCAAGCCCTCTAGTCGAGCCGCCGCCAACGCGCCGATAAACGTATCGCCCGCGGCCGTGGTATCGACTACCGTGCTCGAAAGTGACGGCATGCGCAGCAGTTCACCGCCATCGCCGAGCGTAACCGAGCCGGCGACGCCCAGCGTGATGACCGCGGCGCCGGCGCCCTTAGCAAGCAGGGCGTTGAGCGCAGCAGCGCAGCTCTCATCGTCCTTGGGCAGGATACCCGTCAGAACCTGGCACTCGGTCTCGTTGGGACAGATCAGGTCGACCGCAGGCCAGACCTCCGCAGGAAACTCGCAGGCAGGCGCTGGATTAAAGACCGTATAGAACCCCAGCTCGTGAGCGTAAACAAGCGCCTTGGCCGTCGCCACAAGGTCGCATTCGCCCTGGGCGATAAAGACGCTTCCGGCAGCCGGGACAATATCGCTGGCGTCGCCGTCGAGCTCATCGGCCACCAGACGTCTCAACGCGCAGGCAACGTCCTCTCCCGCAAGCGCATGGTTGGCGCCCGGTGACAGCACGATGCGGTTGTCGCCCTCGCAGCGAATGATGGTCGCCGTTCCCGTCCCCACATCCTCGCGACGCGCCACAAAGTCACAGTCCACGCCAGCATCTCGGAGCCCTGCCACGAGCGATGCGCCAAACGCATCGCTCCCGACCGCGCCAATCATGCACGTGCGCGCGCCCATGCGCGCGGCGGTGACGGCCTGGTTAGCGCCCTTGCCACCGGCGTTGGTGATAAAACCGCTGCCGCCGACGGTCTCGCCCGCGCGCGGCATACGCTCGCACGCCACCGAAAGGTCCATGTTCATGCTGCCGAACACCGCAACGATGCCGCGATCCGCCATGGAAACCTCCTCATCTGCGGGCCTTGTGCCCACCGTCGGCCGTCGATCGTGCGCTCTCGCACCTCTATAACTTTAGTTCACTTTGATGTGAACGCGCGCTTGAGGTTACGCCAGCAGCAAGCATTCACAGGAGCAGGCAGCTACAATGAATATGTGCTGATTATTCTCGTCATTGGATGATGTTTTATGGAACAACTCCCACAATCGAGCCCACGCGGCCCGCGCCGCGCGCCCGATAACCGGGCGCCGCACGAACGCCCGCGCGCCGACCGCCGCACCGGCGAGTCGCGACGCGGCCCGAGCCCGCATCGAACGCCCACCAACAAGGACGCCCATACAGCCAAGACCAACACCGGCGCCACGCGCTCGTCCGCTACCGACCAGCAGGCGCCCGCTCGTCCCAAGTCCCGCTACATTCCTGCGCTCGACGGCCTGCGTACGCTCGCCGTCGTCGCGGTGGTGCTCTATCACCTCAACCTCACGTGGGCTCAGGGCGGCCTGCTCGGCGTCACGATCTTCTTTGTGCTTTCGGGCTATCTGATCACGCGCTTGCTGCTCAACGAAGTCGCTAAGACCGGCCGCATCGACCTTAAGAGCTTCTGGATTCGCCGCATTCGCCGCCTATTCCCCGCCGTGGTAACCGTTGTGGTGGTGACTTGCGCTTTATGCACCATCTTTAACCACGTGATGCTCACCAAGATGCGCCCCGACATCCTGCCGTCGCTGCTGTTCTTCAACAACTGGTGGCAGATTGCCCAAAACGTCTCGTACTTCAATGCTCTGGGCGACCCCTCGCCGCTCACGCACTTTTGGTCGCTCGCCATCGAGGAACAGTTCTACCTAATTTGGCCGCCGCTGCTGTTTGCCATGGTATCCATGCATGTGAGCAAGCCCAACACGCGCCGCGTGGTTCTGGGCCTTGCCGCGGTATCTGCCCTCGCCATGATGGCGCTTTACAACCCTGCCGCCGACCCCAGCCGCGTGTACTACGGCACCGACACCCGCGTGTTTTCGCTGCTGCTGGGTGCCTGGATGGCCTTTATCCCCGATCGCGACCTGGCGCCGGTGCGTCTCGCCCATCGCCTAGGACTCGACCGCCTAGTTCGTGCTGCCAAGCGCGGTAAGCTCGACAAGAACTCCAAGGGTGGGTATGACGCGAAGACCGATTCCGCAGCCGAGACCGCCCCGGCACAGCCGAGCGCCCTCGTGCGCTTTTGGTCCTCGCCCGCATCCATCGACGTGTTGGGCGTCGTGGGTCTGGTTGGCCTTGCCACCATGGTCGCGCTCACCAACGGCTACACCGCGTTCCAGTATCGCGGCGGCACGCTGTTATGCTCCATCCTCACGCTCATGGTCATCGCGGCCTGCGTGCAACCCCAGGGAATGGTTGCCCGCGCGCTGTCCGCCGAGCCGCTCGTGTGGGTTGGCAAGCGCTCGTACAGTATCTATCTGTGGCACTATCCGCTGCTGTTGCTTATGAACCCGGTCGCCAACATCAACGATACGCCCTGGTGGCAGTACATCTTGCAGGTGCTTGTGGTGGTCGCCGTAGCAGAGTGCTGCTATCGCTTTATCGAGACGCCGCTTAGAAAGGGCGCCTTTGGGCGCACCGTATCCGAGTTCCGCGACGGCACCGCCACGCCCGCCAACTGGGTGCGCTCGCATATTCCCGTGTGCGCCACTTGCGGCATCGTGCTTGTTATCGCACTGGGCGGTCTGATCTTTGTGCCGGAGACCTCAGCACTGAGCGGTGAGGGCGCCGAAGTCCTCAACAAGGAAGCCAAAAACACCGCGCCCACCGACCAGCAGGCGGCCGACGGCGCCGACAAGGACAACGACGGCTTCCCCGATGGCTCCTACGACCTGTTGATGATCGGTGACTCCGTGTCGCTGCGCGCCGTTGATTCCTTTGACGGCGTGTTCCCGCACAGCCACATCGATGCCGAAAAGGGCCGCCAATTCGATGCGGGCCGCGCGACATTTGAGGGTTATCTCCAACAGAACCTTGCCGGCAAGATCGTGGTCTTTGCGCTGGGCACCAACGGCTTGGTAACCGACGACCAGATCGACGCCATCATGGCCGATGCAGGAGATAAGCGTATTGTGGTGTTTGTGAACACGCGCAGCCCGCAGCCGTGGGTTGGCTCTACCAACCAGGCCATCGCCAACGCCGCTACGCGCTACAAGAACGTGCGCGTTGTCGACTGGTACGGATATAGCGCCAACCGCAACGACCTGTTCGACGGAGACGGCACGCACCTGTCGACCACCGGCGTAACCGAGTACCTCAACCTCATCCACGATGCGGTCAAGAAAGACCTGCCCGTGCACCCCGAGGACCACGTCAACGATCCGCAGCCGGCAGCTGTCAAGTCCGCCGCCGACGCACTCGTCAATGCCCTCGCCTACAAGCCACACAAGCTGGGCACCGACAAGTAACGCGCAGCCAAATCTGCTTACACCCGCAGGGGGCGTCGGCTATGGCCGACGCCCCCTGCGGCAGTTAGGGACACTCCTTTTGTACTGGCACCTGAAAGCCCTCCTGGCGCAGTCAATGAAGACCTCTACGGATGAATTCCAAGCCGCCCCGCCGCTCCAGGCATCGTTTCCGCGCCTCGCGCCTGCTCCAACCAATCAAAACAAGCCCTCTTCGCCGCAACCTCAAAGGTCTGTGGGCAAAAAAGGGCAAATATGAGTACTGTTACCATTTTAGTAGCAGCAAAAACAACCAAAAATGACGTCAGAGCGAACCGTATAACCCCCTAAAGCAGCCAACCTGACTGGTTTAAGGCGTATTGGAGTCAGTTTTAATGAACATATTATCTGCTATGTTCATTATCTTCTTGGGTGTAAATGCTATTCACTTAGCAACAGTACTCATATTTGGCATTTTTTGTCCACTTCCACATAACTAACACCCTATAGCAGGCAAAAACAGGCCGCAGTCCATCGCTGCGGCCTGTTCGGGAGCAAAAGTGGACGTTAAACGCTGTAGCCCATCGCTTGCAGCACAAACATGATGACCGTCAGCACCGAAATCACGCCGATGGTCGCCCAAGTGAGCACGTTCCATACGCGGCCGTTGCGGTTGGCGCCCATAATGTGGCGATCCGCCGCGATAACCACCTGGAATACCAAGACTACGGGCAGCAGCACGCCGTTGATTACCTGCGAGGTCATCATAATCTGGAACAAATCGACGCCAGGCATGAGCACCAACACGGCAGAAATGCCGATGATGGCCGTAATGATGCCGCGGTAAACCGGGGCCTCGTCCCAGCTGCGATCGGCGCCGCGCTCCCAACCAAAAGCCTCGCAGATGGCACTCGAGGTAACGCCCGGCAGCACGCAGGCAGCCAAAAAGCTTGCTGCGACCAGGCCCGAGGCAAACAATACCGTGGACCACTGGCCCGCGATGGGCTCCAGCGCGCGGGCGGCATCGGCGGCATCGCTAATCTGAATACCCGCCGGGAACAGCACCGTACCGGTCGTGATGATAATGAAGCCCGCAATAATATCAGCAGCAATCGAGCCGCTCACGGTATCAATGCGCTGCAGCACGATGTCGTCCTCGCCCGCATTCTTATCGACCACGTTGTTCTGAGCCAAGAAGATCATCCACGGCGCGATGGTGGTACCGATCGTTGCGACCACGAGCGACACGTAGCTGGGATCGTTCTGAATATTGGGGACGACCGAGTCGACCGCGACCTCGCCCCAGTTGGGGCCGGCCATAAACGCGGCGACGATATAGGTCACGAACACGCAGCTTACCAGCAGCAAAATCTTCTCGATGCGCTGGAAACTGCCCGACATGGTAAGCATCCACACCAGCAGCGCCACGAGCGGCACCGAGATGCTCGCCGGAACGCCAAACAGAGCAAGGCCGCTCGCGATACCCGCAAACTCCGAAATGGTCACCGCCGTGTTGGCGATTAACAGCGCCGCCATGGCCAGCACGCTCTTGCGCACGCCAAAGCGCTCGCGAATGAGCGACGCCAGGCCCTTACCCGTGACGCATCCGCAGCGCGCCGCGGTCTCCTGCGTCACGATAAGCAGCACGGTCATGACGGGAAGCATCCAGAGCATCTTATAGCCATAGCTGGCGCCCGCGCTGGAATACGTGGCGATACCGCCGGCGTCGTTACCCGAAAGCGCCGCCAGTAGACCGGGGCCCATAGCGCCAAAGATGGCGGCGATGGTCAGCTTTTGTTTGGTGCTCGGCTTTTGGTTCGTGTTTTGCACGCGACCACCTATCCCATGACCGATATGGTGAGCAGCACCGCAGAGATGCAGTACGCCACACACGAGATCATGACGGCGATGACGTTCATGGCGGTACCCGACGTGTTAAAGTCGTGCTCATCGCGCCAGAACAGCACCATCAGGTAAATCACAGCGCTCATGTTGCCCACCAGGCAGATGGTGGCCGCGATGTTAAAGCAGCCGGTAAAGAGCTGCTCCTCAAACATAGGGGCATCGGGGAACGCGGTGGTGCGCACCAGCTGCGCGCACAGGTAGGTCACGAGCGAAAGGATCAGGCCCATACCCGTGCTCTGGAAGAAGAATCCCAGGTACGGTTTGGGCTCGTCGTCGTGACCGTCGTACTCGAGGAAGTAGTTCTTGACGAACGACACCATGCGCGAGGCAGCCAGCAGCACGAGCGGCATGGCGCACATGGGGAACACCGCCAGATGTGCGGAGCCCAGCGTCGTCCCCAGCACCGTCGCCATAAGGCACGAGGCGATGCCCCACACGACAACCCAGTACTGGCGGTGCACGAACCAGCTAAGCACGTTCGTCGAGTCATCCGACGCGCTATCGCCCGAGCCGACACCGGCGATCTGCAGGTCCTCCTGATGCTCCTCGGCGATAACGTCCATGGCGTCGTCGAAGGTTACGATACCCAGGATATGACGGTTCTCGTCGCAGACAGGGATGGCAACCAGGTCGTACTTGGTCATCTCGTCCGTCACGTCTTCCTGGTCCTCGTCGGGCGACACGTAAACCAGATCGCGATAGGCGAGCTGGCCCAGCGTGGCGTCGCGGTCGGCCACGATCAGCGTGCGCAGCGAAAGCACGCCCGTCAGCATGCCGCTCGGATCCTCGGTATAGACGTAATAGACACTCTCAAAGTCCTCGTCGAGTTTGCGAATCGCCTCGATGGCATCGCCGACCGTCGCCGAGGCGGGCAGCGAGACAAACTCCGAGGTCATGATGCGGCCGGCGGTGTTGTCCTCGTAGCCCAGCAGATTACGAATCGCCTTCTCCTCCTTGACGCCCATCAGGCGCAGGAGCTTCTCGGCCTTCTCATAATCGAGCTCGTCGATCAGGTCGGCAGCGTCGTCCGGGTCCATCATGGCCAGCATCGACGATGCGTCGGTATCGGACAGGCCCTCGAGCATCTCGGTCATGAGCTCATCGTCATCGAACTCCGAAATGGCCTCGGCGGCTTGGGCGGTATCGAGCTGTGCGAACACCTGCGCGCGCAGGCGCGGGTCGAGCTGCTCGATGATGTCAGCGATGTCGGCAGGATGCAGCTCGCCAAGTGTCTTGTGCGACACCGAGAGCTGGATGTTCTTAGTTGAGCGATCGAGCAGGTCCATGTAAGACCAGGCGATAATGTCCTCGCCAAGCGGCTTGCCCAGGTGCTTCATAAAGCTCTCGACGACGTGCTCGAGCGCGGGGCTGATTGCACGCAGCAGACCGCGGGCACCGACCTCGGCACCCAGCAGGCGCAGCTGATTTTCGCCCGACATGGAGAACTTGATGTCGTTGACGCGCACGACCTTCATGCCCTGCGTATCGACGATCTGCTTATTGAGAACATCGCGCGCCAGCAACAGCTCGGTCGGCTGCAGATATGAAAAGCGAATGTTGGTGGCAGACGTATTGAGGTACACGCCCGTCTCGTCGATACGGTCGACCCATTTGCGCCAGCTGATCATAAACGGCGTCTTGCCGGGACCACGGAACGCGAGCGACGTCACGTGCGGAAAAACTTCGCCGGTTGCAATGCCAAAATCGTTAACCACGCCGAGCTTTTCGCCGTCGACATCCAAAACCGGCAGTTTGAGCATCTCACTCAGATAATTCAATGGTGCTCCCCATCATTATTCCTACGGACCGCGCGACCATGCCGACACGCCATCCGTGGACTTTTAGATATGTATACGCATGCGCAGGCGGCACACCGCTCGGCGCTCACACCCCGTGCACGCGCAGAAAGCACCTGCATGGGGTCATCGACTGTATGGTCGAGGTTTGGATTTCACCTGCAACCTTTCTCTTGACCCTCATTAACCGCAGTAACTATAGCATCAGCATCGCGCTGCGGCACCGAATTTATGCGCTGCACACTGCAGGCATACCAAACGCTGACGTATCCGTGACATAGTCATTGGGGACGTTCTTAAACGACTAGTCGTCGGGGACACTCTTTGCGAGCGACAGAAAAGGACTGTCCCAAACTGCCGGCAAAAAAGGAACGTCCCCAAGTGCCGGCCGTTGGGGACAGTCCCCAAGTGCCGAGTTTTCGCAAGACTGTCCCACATGGCTAGTCGTTTAAGCACGTCCCCGATGACGTCCCCGATGACTACTCTGTGGTGTCGTCGTCCTTGGGGAGTTGGGGGAACACGGCGTTTTTGGGCATGGAAACCTTGGTGAGCGAGGTGAGCTTTTTGCTCAATGCCGTGTCCGTCTTGACCAGGTCGCTGAGCGTAACGATCTTGTAGCCGTCGGCGACAAGGCCATCGATAATCTGCGGCAGCGCCTCGAGCATCTGCTCGGCGGACTCATCGCTATCGGTGAGCAGCACAATATTGCCCGGCGTCACCGAGTCTAGCACGGTCGATACTTGCTCGTCGGCGCTGTTGAGCAGCCAGTCGCCCGAATCGATATTCCACGAAACCACGGCGGACACCAGGTCCATCGAGTCGATCCAGTTTTGCTCGTCAAACGCGGCGTAGGGAGCACGCAGCAACATCGTCTCGACGCCGGTCGCCGACTTAATCGCCTCGGTGCCCTTCGTGATCTGCTTGCGTACCGCCTCGCGATCCTCGCCCTTGAGTGAATCATCGCTGTAGCTGTTGGAGCCGATCTCGCACCCGGCATCGACAATCGCTTTGGCAGTAGCGGGTGAGGCTTCCGCGGCATCGCCCGAAAGGAAGAATGTCGCCGTGACGCCCTTTTCCTTGAGCACCTGCAAGATCTGCTTGGTCGCGCCGCTCGGACCCTCGTCAAATGTCAGGGCCACGTACTTTTCGTTGCCCTTGGGCGCTACGCTTGCGCACTCGACTACGCAGTCGGTGGCGGGCACGACCTCGCCGCGGTCCTGCGTCTTGCCCGACTGCTCGCCGACCCATACCTCAGAGCGGCCCCGAACACCCCAGGTTTTGACGTACTCAATGGCACCCGTGCCCTCGACCTTTAGCTTTGGCTCGACAGTCTTGGCCTGGACCTCGTGCTTTTCGTACGCGTTGCGGCCGTCCTTAACCGTCACCTTCTCGCCACCCGTAAGCTCGCGACTATTCCATTTGCCTTGCTTCACGCGTTTGCCGTCGACCTTCACCGACAGCTTTTCGCCACCATGGCGCTTGAGCACGCTGTCGTCGACGGCCAGCAGATCGCCAGCATCGTACGTTTCGGTCAGGCTTTGATCGTCGATAAGATTCTGCAACGTAGAGCCCACGCGCACCGCGGTCTTTTGCCCGTTGAGTTCCACGTCCACGCTGCGGTTGACGTAGCCCACGACGGCAGCGATAAACAGCACGAGCGCGCAACCCACGGCGATGAGCGCATAGGGCAGGTGGGACGGTCGGCGCGGCGAGCGCCCGTTGCCGATACGCGCACTGCGATCGCTAAACCCACGGCTATGGTTGAGGTACATCGCGCCGGGCTTACGGCGACGTTGACGCTGACCGCTGGGCAGCTGCCCCAGGTCGCGGCGCGCCGTCGGACGCGCACCCGAGCGCCCGTTTAAGTTAGATCCGTTTTGGCGCATGTGCGCTCCCCCATAAACACAGCGAGCCGGAGCAACATGTCTCCGGCTCGCCTCCCATCATTTGGTACGTCGCTATTTGCTAGCTTTTGACGAGTTCCCGCTCGCCTTTTGATATTCGTCCTTAAAGGCCTTGAACATACCGCGCGTCTTGCCGAGCTGCTTGCCCAGTGCGCGGCTGCCCTTGTCAACGGCAACCGATCCCTTGTCATCGAACACCTTGGCGCCCTTCTTGACCTTATCGCCCACCACGACACCGGCCTCGGCAGCCCTGGCGGCCACGCCGCCCGAATACCCGAGCGCCTTGACCTCGTCCGAGACAATCATCGCGCCGTTCTCGTAGCCGCGCAGCATCGTCGGCGGCACCTGCGTGTCGCCCACCAGCACGCTCGAAGCGGCACCGGCGGTCACGTAGAACATCTGCACAATACCCGAGCGCGGCTTGAACTCAACGTCCGAGCAGTAGCCCACGACATCGCCCGATTCCGTGCGCACATCCATGCCAACCCAGATGATGCAATCGTCCAGGTTGATATCGAGGCGCTTGGCCGCAGCGGCATCGTAGGTGCCCTTGACGTCGTCGACAGCGACAGCACCCTCATAGAGGCCGATGGCATCGAGCGCCACAAAGCGGTCGGGGCGCTCGATCATACCCGCGATATCGGACTGGCGGACCATAAAGCCCACCACGCGCGTGCCGCCCGGGGTAAAGACGGGAAAGTGAATCTTGCCGAGCTTTTTAGGGCTGCGCGGCGTGCCGTCCTTTTTGGTGCGCTTGTCTTCGGCAGGCTTACGATAAACCTTGACGCCGACAAAATCCCCTGCGCGCATTATGCCTCGGTCGAGGGCTCCGTGGCCTCGGTGTCGGCCTCAGTAACGTTCTCGACCACGACATCGGCAGCGGGCGTCACGTTGCCGCCCGAGATGGCGTTGTTGAGCTGCTCACGAAGCTGGTCCATGCGCTCGCGGGCCAGGTCGACCTTGGCGCGCAGGTCATCGGTCTTGGCGTCGACCATCGGACCAAAGTCGTTGACCGCGGCACGAGCCTCCTCGGCACCGTGCTCGTAGGTGTCACGCATGTTATCCCAGGCATCGTTGGCGATATCGGCGGCCATGGCGCGGGTCTCGGCACCCGAGCGCGGGGCCAGAGCAACGCCGATGATAGCGCCGGCGGCAGCACCAAAGAGCGCACCGGAGACAAAGCTGAAAGTCTTTCCCATGATCATTCCTCTCCTGCGGGCACCTCGATGCCCACCGTTTGAATGCTGTCCATTATACCCGCAGCGCAACACTTGCCGTCGCGCTCATCTGCGTACGGCAAAAGCGCGGGAACATGATGGTGATAAGCGAGCGAACCTATTCCTGCGGCATGGCCGGCATGGTCACCGTGGCGGCCGGGTCTTCGCCGGCGCCATCAACGAGCGGCAGGTTGCCCTCGTGCGCCGAGCCGGACGGAGCCGTTGCCGCACCGCCAAAGACGGCCGCGGGGGCCTCGTGGTTCTCGGTGACCGCACCCTCGGTATCGATTGGCATCTGCGGCTCGTCGTCAAAGCTCGGGACGCCTTGGGGCTCCGCAGACTCGGGCTCAGCAGGCGCCTCGGCAACAGGCTCAGCGTCGGCGTCGGCAGGAATGTCGCCCTCGGGTGCATCCTCTGCCACGTCCTCGCTGTTCGCAGCGGCAACGGCCTCGTGCGGGTCCTTGCCCTCGGCCTCGGCGCGCATGCCCAGCACCAGGTTGCGCAGGCCCGCGACCGTGCCTTCCACGTCGGGAGCCGGCTGGTCGGCGTGCAGGTACGCCCAGTCCATCATAAAGGTCGCCGACGACAGCGCGCCAATGGCCAACGCGTCATCGGGACACGAGAGCTCGACCTCAAAGACACGCTCGTCATGCTCGCTCACGCGCGTGCGACCGCACGAGATGCTGCCGGCAAGACCGGTCTCGTTCATGAGCTCGACCGTCACGTGCTCCAGCAGGTGGCAAAGCTCGGTCTGGCCCATGCAGTCCTGGAACTCGCGACCCGAATCGCCCAGGCACAGATGCTTGGCAATCGCGGGTACCAGGTAGTACACGCGCGCCGTGGCCTCGATATCCTCCGAGGTCATAAGCGGCATGCCGGGGTTCACCAGCACGTGCGCGCAAATCTTGTCCTCGCTGACGGTGACCTTAAGGATGTTGAACAGGCCTGCCATAACTCTCCCCTACTCGTCCTTGCCCTACTCGTCGCCATCGTGCGGATCCGCAGAGCCCGCACCCGACGCCGCCGGCTTCTCTGCCGAGGGCCCGGAATCCTTCTTATCGGTTTCGGCCGGAGCGATCACGCGAATGAGCGAGATGCGCTGGCCACGCATCGACTGTACCTTGAACTTGTACCCTGCGACCTCAAACACCTCTCCGATGTCGGGCACCGAGTCGCAAAGCTCCAAAATCCAGCCGGCGATGGTCTCATAATCATCGCTTTCCTCGAGCGGCCAACCAAGCTCAATCGCGTCATCGCACGAAAAACGCCCATCGACGAGCCACTCACGGCGCGAGAGGCGCGTGAGATACTTGTTGTCGGGGTCGAACTCGTCCTCGATCTCGCCGACGATCTCCTCGACGATGTCCTCGATGGTGATAATGCCGGCCGTGCCACCGTACTCGTCCACGACGACCACGATCTGGTCGTGCGAGGTCTGCATCTCGGACAGCAACGGCAGGATATCCTTGGTGTCGGGCACAAAGGTGGCGTCGCGCAGATAATCGGCGATGGGCTGGTCACCCTTGCCGTCGAGCGCGGGCTGGATCAGGTCCTTGATGTGCGCGATGCCGGCGACGTTGTCGGGATCCTCGTGATAGACGGGAATGCGGCTGAAGCCGGTCTGGCGCATAGTGGACAGCACGTCGGCGACCGTCTCGTCGTCCTCACACATGGTGGTGTCCACGCGCGGGACCATGACCTCGCGGGCAACGGTGTCGCCCAGGTCGAAGATCTCGTGGATCATGCGCTTTTCCTCATCGAGCAGGTCGTCCTGCTCCGAGACCATGTACTTGATCTCTTCCTCTGAGACGTTCTGACGGTCATCGGCACTCTTGATGCGCAGGATGCGGGCCAGGCCATCGGAGCAAGCGCCGGTCAGCCACACGAGCGGATGGGCGATCTTTTGGAACACGGAGAGCGGTCCCACGACCTGTTTGGATACGCCCTCGGCGTTAGCGAGGCCGATGCGCTTGGGCACGAGCTCGCCGATCACGATGGACACAAAGGCGACGGCGACGGTGATGATGACCGGCGCCAGGCCGCGCGCGATGGCGGAAAGCGGCGCGATGCCAAAGCGCATAAGCCACGCGGCAAGCGGGTCGGACAGGCTCGTCGACGCGACGGCGGACGAGGCAAAGCCCACGAGCGTGATGGCGACCTGGATGGTGGCCAACAGCTGATCGGAGTCGGCGGCGAGTTGGACGGCGCGCTCGGCACGCTTATCGCCCTCCTCGGCATCGTGCTCCAACACGGCGCGCTTAGCCGTGGTGAGAGCCATCTCGGACATAGAGAAGTAGCCGTTGATAAGCGTCAGGACGAGCGTGGTAATAAGGGAGATGGTTATGTCCATCGGGAGTTTCTCGAACCTCCAAGATTCGGGACGTTAGGTAGTAGGCGTAGGTGACGGATAGGGCAGTTGCACCCGGCGGCCGCTTGGATGGGTCCGCGGGCACAGATGCGATCGCTAGATTACGAAGAGGATCACTGCCATGAACTGGAAGATGCTGCCGGCAAGCACCCACAAGTGGAAAACACTGTGCAGATAGCGCACGTTTTTGGCGATATAGAACGGCACGCCCACGGTATAGCACACGCCGCCGACGGCAAGCAGGGCAAGCGCGACGGGGTTCAACAGCGCCACAAGCGCGGGCAGCTTAAAGACGACAAGCCAACCCATCAGCAGGTAGACCAAGCCGCTTACCCAGTGTGGCTGACGCTCGCGCAAAAAGCACTCGAGTGCGATGCCGATGATGGCCATGGCCCACACGGCAAAGAACAGTATGGCCCCGCCGTCGTTCGCCAGCGTGATAAGGCAAAACGGCGTATAGCTGCCGGCTATGAGCAGGTAGATGCAGCTGTGGTCGATGATACGAAACACGCGCTTGGCACCCGCGGGCTGAATCGCGTGGTAAAGCGTGGAGGCCAAGTATTCGAGGATGATACTGACGCCGTAGACGATCGCCGCGGCCATGTGGGCCGGGCCTCCGCCGCGCAGGGCGGCGAATACGATCAGAAGCACGAGGCCTGCAATACCCAGCAGGCATCCGACACCATGGGTAACGGAGTTCATAATCTCCTCGCCCACCGTGTACTGCGGAACGGCCGCGGTCTTAGGTCGCGGCTTGGAACTGTCGCTCGAATCGGACATGCCGGTTACATCCTCCAACGTAAATGGTTCTCAACACTATATCAAAGCGTCTGGATGCGTGCGAAATTTGCACCTTACGTGACCCTTTGTTTACCCATTCTTTGCTTGTTGACGCATCAACGGCGAACGTCCATAATGCGCTTCGTTTAATTGTTGACGTATTAATATCTAATAGGAAAGCTACTTATGTCTCAAAACGCACGTTCCCATCGAAAGCTCAAGATAGCCGGCGTCGTTGCGCTGGTGCTCGTTGTCGCACTGCTGGGGTTTGCCGGCAACTTCTTGTTTGACTTTGCCCTGAACCCCCAAGCGCCGTACACCATGAAGATGGTGCAGGATGGCAAAGACGCCGAAAAAGGCGAGCAGATGGACGCCGAGGAGACCGAGGCGCGGGCGTGGTTTAAAGAAAACCGCGAGAGCAGCAGCCTCACCGCGAACGACGGGACCGAGCTTGCCGCCTGGTATTTTGCCGCGTCGGAGAGCACGCACGACTACGCCGTCTGCCTGCATGGATATACCAACGAGCCCATCGGTATGGCCCGATACGTCAAACGATTCCACGACCGCGGCATGAACGTACTCGCACCCGCCGCCCGCGCCCACGAGCGCTCCGGCGGCGACTATATCGGCATGGGCTGGCCCGAGCGCCTCGACATCGTCGCATGGATCGAGCGAATCGTTCAGGCTGACCCCGAGGCGCGTATCCTGGTCTTTGGCGAGTCAATGGGTGCGGCGACCGCCATGAACGTCGCGGGGGAATCTCTGCCCGCAAACGTGAAATGCATTATCGAAGACTGCGGTTATACGAGTGTTTGGGACGAGTTTTCTCTGCAGCTCGAGGATGTGTTCGGCCTGCCCAGCTTTCCCTTGCTCGATGTAGCAAACTTGGTGTGCAACGTGCGTGCGGGCTACGACTTTCATAAGGCGAGCAGTGTGGAGCAACTCAAACACGCGACGGTTCCCATACTTTTTATCCACGGCGACCAGGACACCTTTGTACCATACAGCATGCTCGACCAAAACTACGACGCGTGCGCCAGCAAGGTCAAGCAAAAGCTCACTATCCATGGCGCCACCCACGCCAAGAGTGCACAGGTCGACCCCGAACTCTACTGGAACACGGTCGACAACTTCCTCGACAAGAATTTTTAGGAAAAAAGCGACGCCTGGGGATTTATCTGACCCCCTCTTTTCGGAAGTATGCGGCAAAATCTGAACTTGCCGACCAGACCCCTGTTTCGCACCTGATTATCCTGCACTGATAATTGTTCTCGGGGGAAGCGGGCACTGCGGGGCGCGGCAACGGC
>OIXX01000148.1_pt1 | contig 56654 bp, 47 predicted proteins | sample 1588161 | NCBI WGS metagenome assembly OIXX01 (sample SAMN03283274) | human gut metagenome | biome: human-associated habitat; material: feces | host: Homo sapiens | place: Peru | collected 2012 | reverse complement strand
CGGCACCGTTGGGACCGCCGCCGTAGTCAGCTTGCATACCCATGCCGAGACGTGAGCCTTCGAACGTGGTGTAAGAGCCGTATGTCCATGTTGTGCCTGACTGCAGACTATTGTCCACTACTGTCCAACCTGCTTCTGCCGTAGGATCCTCATCGAATGCGACAGAATAGGGCAAGTCAACGGTTTGCACCTCTTCTTCTGGCTGTACTGGATTGTCAGCTTCCACTGTCTGTTTGTTGACAGCATGTGCCCATCCTGTTGTTATGCCTAACGAGACAAACAACAAGGTAGCCAATAATTTGTGTAATGCCTTTTCCATAATTAAAATTTTGAGTTATTTAATATGTAAAACTATATCTTTATTATTGCGTTAGTTACTTATTATTAAAATTATATATCGATATTTGTATTAAAAAACATTTTAATAAAAGTCAATCAGTATATTACATTCACTTGCCGATTGCAAAGATATATATTATTTTGCAAATAAATAAAAACTAAAAGATAAAAATAAACGACAAAGTGCTTTTAACGAATTAGTTCTACACCATTACATATTAAATATAGTCCGAAAATACCTCTTAATTGGTATTGATAGTGTTAAAAAGAATGTTATAAGAAATGTTTTTACTTCTTTAGCTTTACTTCCTCGGAAAATATACGTATTTTTGCAACATTCATTTTAAAAACAACATGTATGAAGAAATCAATTTTACTCACTTCATTATTCATGCTGCCGTTATTCTCAATGGTGACGACGGCACAAGACAAGGCATCAGGAGTGCCGGCGATTAAGATAGCCACGCAAGGTGCACAAAATGAAGGAAAGCTCCTCTCTTTTTCTGCATTCACCTCTCAGAGCGGCTTCTATGTTGATTTTGGTAATGGTAACACCAGAGATTACCCTTGGGGAGGAACAGTAGCTTTCTCCGACAGGACTTATGGTGACACCATCAGAGTATACTCGCTCAATGCTGATGACCCGATACAGGGATTCAGTTGTAAAGATGACTCAATTAAAGGAGTTGTCCTGAATGAACCAGCTCTTAGACTCTTAGACATATCCGGAAATCTTGTGTCAAGTATTGACCTTTCAAATAATCCGGCACTGGAAACCTTAATCGCTGCTCGCAACCAACTCCAGAAGCTGGAGTTTCCTAACGGAGTGAATCTTACTCATGTTGACTTGAATCAGAACAGCCTTGAAGTTCTTGACTTAAGCGGTAGTACAAAGCTTGAATACCTTGACGTATCAGTAAACAACCTTCGCGTGCCGAAGAGCATAAGTTGGCCAGAAAGCGACGCGATGACATATTTCGACGTATCATGCAACAAATTGTTCAACCTTGATTACGTCCCTTCATACCCAGCTCTTAAATACTTTGCAGCCAATCATAACAAACTTTCAGTTGTGGACTTAAGCAAATTTCCAGAGCTGCAAACCCTTAAATTGCAATACAATACCAATATTTCCACACTTACCACTTCAGTTTGTCCTGACCTCAAATATCTTGATGTTACAGGAACAAAACTTACTGAGATGGAACTCAGCTCGAATCATAATATAGAAACACTGAAGGCTTCTATGTTAGGTCTCAGCGGTTTGGATGTTTCGGCCGTTACTGAACTGAGAGATATTATCGTTGAAAAATGTGGACTAACGGATATTGATTTCTCTGCAAACACTAAACTCCAGAAGGTCAACGTAGCAGGAAACGCATTGACAAGCCTTAATTTTGCTAACAATGATGATCTCACATACCTTGACTGTAACGATAATAAACTGACGGCAATAGACATGTCGCAGTTAGCAAAAGTAGATACGCTCAATTGTTCTTTAAATGACATTGAAAATCTGGATCTTTCAAAGAACACTGCCTTGATGAACCTTAATTGTTCTTCAAACTACATTTCTGTTCTTGACCTGAAAGCAAACAAGAATCTTAGATACCTGAATTGCGCAGGAAACAAAATTGAAAATCTCAGCTTCTCAAAGCAACTTGATATAGAAGGCGGCTCTGTTAAGAGCAACAATATGAGCAAGGAAGCACTTAAGGCAATGTTCGCATCTCTCCCTGACATCAACGGAATGGAAATTCTGCCAGAAGACGTGATGTGGAAGGGTATTATGGCTTTTGGCAGTAATCCCGGTTCTGAGGCTGCAGATATAACAGCTTTTGAAGCAAAGGGATGGAAATCGGAACAGACAGCAGACGTGCTTGGTGATGCTTCTGCAATGTTCGTAATCTCACCTGAAGTAGTGGGCACAAAATACGTGTTCGCCATTGATTGTGCTGCTGATATGTATGTAGACTGGGGTGACGGTGTGAAGGTTACATATAAGTATGACGAAAGCAACAGTTCTTATCAGAATCTGGAAAACGTGCTGAAAGGTACTGTTATCAAGATTTATGCTCCTGAAGCAACAAACTTAGGATTCGGCAACAATGCAGTGACAGGATTGAATGTTAGCAATATGCCTAACCTGAAATCACTGGCTTGCTTCAACAATGCAATTACAGAACTTGACGTTTCGAAGAATGAACAGCTCGAACAGCTTGCATGCGACAGAAACCCGTTGACCTCCCTAAACTTAGGCGAGGCAAAGTCTCTTCAGAAACTCTTCTGTGCAAGTACTCAGCTCAAAGAGTTAGACTTCGGTAACTGCAAGAAGCTTACATACCTTGATTTGCAGAAGAGCCACTTGAAGAAGCTTAATGTGAAAGGCTGTACAGCCCTTGAAACAATCGATGTCACATACAATGATTTGACTGGAATTGACTTGAGTTCTGCCAACAACCTGACCACTTTCTTTGCAGACAAGAACCAGTTGCAGACGCTTGACCTCTCAAACAATAAGTTGCTTGAGAATCTCTCTGTCGGTTCTAACCAGCTTGAGATACTTGATGTCTCAATGCTCAATAAGATTGTCTATCTGTATTGCAATGATAATAAGATTGCAGAATTAAATCCTGCAAGCAATTACCTGAAGGTAATAATGGCTCAGAATAACCAGATTTGCGGCATTGATCTCTCTAAGTGCAGTAATGTCACAATGGCAGCTTTCAACAATAACAAGTTGACAAGAGCTGACCTTACTAACTGTATCATGTTACAGAGTCTGTGGCTCAACGATAATAAACTGAGCAGCGTGATACCTCCTAAAAAGATGCCGTTCCTGACGGTGCTGAACATTGCCAACAATGAATTTGAAAGTTTCGACTTCAACCTTGCTTCATCAGCATCAGAGATTGTTGCTAATAACAATAAACTTAGTGGAACAGTAGACCTTTCAAAGTGTTATGTTCTTGAAAAGTTCTTCGGATCGGATAACAATATTGAGAAGATAGAATTCTCGGGTTCTGATTTGACAACATTGATTGTAAACAACAATAAGCTGAAGGTTCTCGATCCGAAGAGTAGCAGCATATACTGGTTGGAGGCGAAGAACAACGAAATCACCGGTGTGAATGTAAGCTATGGTGACAACTTGTATCTTGCTCATCTCGACAACAACAAGTTGAACAGTCTGAATCTGAACGAAAACAACAAGATTGTTTCTCTGTCTTTGAGAAATAACCTATTTGAAGACAATGCTTTGGAAAGAATTTACGAACAGTTGCCTGTTCTCGACGATTTTACACCAGCACCTGAATACAGTGGATGGATGAAATGGCTGTTCGTAGAGGGTAATCCTGGAGCAAAAACTGCAGACGCGACTATTGCTACAGATAAGGGTTGGCTTGTTGATGTTGTCACTCCGACTGGAATAGAAAAAATGGATACCGACAACAGTGGTCTGTTGTTTGACAAGACATCAGGCAAATTACTGCTCAATGGTACGATTGTAACATCAGGTCGTATTGTTTCTATGGACGGTACTTCAAGGAGTTTCGATTCTAACAACGGCGACTTCAATATCAACAATCTGCCTCATGGTGTCTATGTCATAAGAGTTGTTGCCGACGGCAAGACATATACAAAGAAGATTTTGAAATAAAATCTGAAACATAAATAGAAAAAACGGCTATAGACTGTCCCTTTAACGCGGGGCGTCTATAGCCGTTTTTTTGTGTTTTATAAGATGGCGTAGCTAAATGCAAATGACGTTATACAGCGATTTATCTACTGGCAATAGATAAATTCACTGGTTTTTATCTACTGGCAATAGATAAATTCATGATTTTACTGCTAACACCTCCAGATTTTCTCTCCTTTTATCTTCAGCGGCATATCCACGTTGTCCGTGAACAGCTGTCCGGTGCCGAGGCCTTGCGGCATCTTTATGTCGGGGCCGTAGATGTCGGCAGCGAGCTGTGCCACGGCGTTAAGACCTACGTTGCTTTCGAGGGCACTGGTCATCCATGAGCCGATGCCTCGCTCGGCTGCCATGCTTATCCATTCCCTTGCTCCACTCATTCCTCCGTGTAACGATGGCTTGAGGATGATGTATTGGGGGCGGATGGTGTCGAGCAGTTCCTCCTTCATGCCGGGGAGGTTAACGCCGATGAGCTCTTCGTCGAGGGCTATGGGAATGGGCGTTTCACGACATAATGCAGCCATGTCACGCCACTGGTGCTGACGTATGGGCTGTTCGATGGAATGGATGTCGTAACGGGCGAGCTGCTCCAGGCGTTGCGGAGCCTGTGCGGGAGAGAAACCGCCATTGGCGTCGACGCGCAACTCTATCTGGTCCTTCGTGAATGCCTCACGAATATGGCGGACAAGCGACAACTCGTGGTTGAAGTCAATGGCTCCGATCTTCAGCTTTACGCAGCGAAATCCGTCGCGCATCTTGGCCTCAAGACGCTCAAGCATCTCATCGAAGCTTCCCATCCACACCAGTCCGTTGATGGTGATGCCTTCCTCGCCGCGTGTGAACGGCGTGTCGAAGAGCGTGCCCCTGCCTCCGTTCTGGAGGTCGAGCAGGGCCGTCTCAAGACCGAAGAGCATGGAGGGGTAAGGGCGGAGCATGTCTGCGGGCACACGTCCCATCGTCTCCACCATACCACACAGCGAACGCAAGGTGCGCTCATAGTCGGGACGGGCGTCGCAACTGAGGTCGGGGAGCGGGGCACACTCTCCCACTCCGCTCACGCCGGGACGCTCCGTATCGGTGACGGTGAGAAACCATGACTGGCGTGTGGTGTAGATGCCACGCGACGTTCCAGCCGGTTGCTTGAAGTGGAACGTGCGCGGCTCGATGTCTATCTTATAGCTCATAAGGTGTGACGGTTATGGCAGTTTGGGGTATTTGCTGAAGTCGGGCTTGCGCTTCTCAAGGAACGCACGGCCTCCCTCCTGTGCCTCGTCGAGCATGTAATAGAGCATGGTGGCGTCGCCGGCAAGTTCCTGTATGCCAGCCTGTCCGTCGAGCTCGGCATTGAGACCAGCCTTTATCATACGAAGGGCAAGCGGCGAGCGCTCCATCATAGTCTGCGCCCACTCCACGCATGTATCCTCAAGCTGATCGAAGGGCACCACCTTGTTCACCATTCCCATACGCTCTGCCTCGATGGCGCTATACTGACGGCACATGAACCATATCTCGCGTGCCTTCTTCTGACCGACGATGCGGGCGAGATAGCTGGCACCGAAACCGGCATCGAAGGATCCTACCTTAGGTCCGGTCTGACCGAAGATGGCGTTGTCGCTGGCGATGGTGAGGTCGCACATAAGGTGGAGGACATGTCCGCCACCGATGGCGTAACCGTTGACCATGGCGATGACGGGCTTCGGCAGGGAGCGTATCTGCTTCTGCACGTCGAGGACGTTAAGGCGTGGTACGCCGTCGTCGCCGACATAGCCGCCGCGTCCCTTCACATGCATGTCGCCTCCCGAGCAGAAAGCCTTGTCGCCAGCTCCGGTAAGGATGACAACGCTGATGCGCTGTGCCTCACGACACCAAGCGAATGCCTGCGACATCTCCCACGTGGTGCGAGGGGTGAAGGCATTACGATAACGAGGACGGTTGATGGTGATCTTGGCGATGCCATCATATTCCTCAAACAGGATTTCCTTAAAATCAAAGCCCTCCACGGGCACCCAATTTCTTTTTTCCATATTGTTGTAAGTTGATTGTTATTGTTGTTGTTTAGACAGTAAGACAGGTAGACAAGTTATTTGTCCTTTAATTGCTTAATAGCCTTGTCAAAATCACTTTCCAGCATACGCATCTCACGTTCTCTATAAATCTCGAATTCTCGTTCAGCCTTCTCTATGGCTTCCTTATGCGAAATACTGCCATTCCCTTCCAATATATTCTTGCGAAGGCGCAGAATTTGATCATCAAGTGCAGCAATCCAATCCGCCATCCGCATCGGGGTCTGCTCTAAGGCTTGAAATTCTGCAAAATCGAGAAACTGCGAAGTCAAAAGATTCAAACGCTGCAGCTCCAATTCTGTCAGATAATTCTTAGCTATCTTCACATCATCGCGAGTTACATAATTACCCTTAAAATTGGTCATACCAACGAATGGCTTTTCATTATCCACTCGTTCATATATCAATTCTGCAGCAGTATGTTCGTGTACTGCATAGTGCATTTTGTTCTGTACAGAAGCAAAGAACATTTTTGTCATCTTTGCCCGAGGATCATAATCTACTGATGTTGCATATATATCCGTCACCTGCTGATAGAAATTACGTTCACTACTACGAATATCACGAATCCTCTGTAGTAACTCTCTAAAATAACGATTTCCACCTTGCTTCAATCTCTCATCGTCCATTGCAAATCCTTTTTGGATATACTCATGCAAACGCTCAGTTGCCCATCGGCGGAAATGTACAGCCACAGGAGATTGTACTCTATAACCAAGGGCGATAATCATGTCAAGATTATAATGGTCTATCTCACGTTTTACCTGACGAGAGCCTTCCTGACGAACTAACAAGAATTTCTTGTGAGTTGCCTCATCAATAAGTTCCTGGTCAGCATAGATACTCTTAATATGCTGACTGACATTCTGTTGTGTGGTGGCATATATTTGAGCTAATTGCTCTTGTGTCAACCATACATCCTCATCAGCAAAGCGCACATTTACAGATACCTTGCCATTATTATCTTTGAACAGTATGAGCTTATTCTCCTTTTCCATATATATATATTCGATATAGCAATTATTCAGCAATATAAAAATCAAAAGTCGCTTTAGCATCCGCTTCTGCTTCGGTGAACACCTCCAACAGCAGGGGGCGGTCAGTCTGGCGCGTCAGCAGCGTCACAATGCCGATTTGTGCCTCCTGCATGTTCTTTGCGGATAGATAGCCGATGTCGTTCTGGGTGCAGATGCCCTGTGCCGTTGTCTCGTGCGTGGCTGCCACCATGTCGTCAGCAGCCGGGCTGTCCTTCAGACCAGGCAGAGAGCGGAAGATGCCACCCGTGCGGTTGTTGAGGAGAAGGATGCGCAGATTGCCGTTAAGGTTTCGGTTCCACAGCGCATTCTGGTCGTAGAAGAAGCTAAGGTCTCCGATTACGCAGACCGTCAGTCCCGTCGAGGCAAGCGAGAAGCCGGCAGCCGTCGACAGCGAACCTTCGATGCCGTTCACGCCACGATTGCACCATACGTAGTGGTTGGCGTAGATGCAGGCAAGGCGAATGGCGGAGCTGTTGGCGTAATGCACGAAGATGTCCATGTCAAGGTCGTCGAGCTGTTCCTCGAAATATCTCACCACCGCCATCTGCGAGAACTCAGGTTCATACTCGGCAGCACGATCAGCACACTCGTCAAGCAAGAACTTCCAGCGCTCGTAAAAGCCTCTCTCACCATTCGCCGGCGTCGCCGTCAACGCGTCCAGCAAGCTACTGACGTCGCCGTAAGGACATTCCACGATGTCCGTGAGCGTCATCAACGGGTCATGCGGTTCGAGGGCGTTGGGCGTGACAAGGCATGACGGAGCACCGATGCTGCGCAGCCAACGACGCGTGGCCTTGCTCACGATGGTGTCGCCGAGATAGACGATGTAGTCGGGACGGTAGCTGTGAGCATCCTCAGCAGACATGCCGGAGATACGCTTCACCGCCTCATCGAAGTGGACATTCGTACCCGACGTATTGGAAAGCGGCTCGGCGAACACCACGTAACGCTCCATCAGACGCTCCAGCTTCCGACCGTCAAACACACCAGCCGGCATCTGACCGATGACGATAAGCGGACGTTCCGCCTTGGCAATGCGGGCTGTGAAAACCTCACAAGCATAAGGCAGACGGCGTTTCTCCGTCATCATCGTCCATCGCTCCACGTTCGGCAACGCCTCCACATCGAAGGTAAAGAGCGGTTCCGTGATGGGCACATTGATGTGCACGGGAGCCGGCTGACGACAAGTGGCGAGGAAGAGAGCCTCGTTGACAAGGCGGCGGCAGTACCATCGCTCCTCGTCGTTATGCGGTTCAGGCAGTTGCACGGCGCGTCTCACGAAGCGTCCGAGAGCGTCATGCTGAGGAAGCGTCTGTCCGTCGAGCTGGTCAATCCATTGTGCAGGACGGTCGGCAGACACCACGATGAGCGGCACGTGCTGATAATAAGCCTCAGCCACGGCAGGCATAACATTGAGCAACGCCGAACCCGACGTCACGCACACCACCACGGGGCGGTGAGTGGCCTGAGCCAGACCCAGAGCATAGAAGCCCGCCGAACGCTCGTCCGTGACCGGGCGGCACGTTATACGGTCACACTCATTAAGGTTATGCACTATCGGGGCATTGCGACTACCGGGGCACACCACAGCATCCATCACACCATACTTGACAAGCAGAGCTGTGAGAAGGTTTACGTTTTCCTTGTTACAGAACATCAGTTTATAAACTTATATCTTGAACTTTAACTCTTATTTCTTGAACGTTTGTCTCATTGTATTCATCTTTGCCTCCGTCTCGTCCCATTCTGTCTGGCACGAACTTTCCTTCAGAAGGCCGCCGCCAGCATAGAGCGTAAAGCGTCGCGGCGAGGCATTCTCATCGCTCACGTCCTCCATGCGCATACACCTCAGAGTGACGAACAGACTGGTCTCGCCGTCAGGATTGAGAATGCCGGAGAATCCGCTGTAATAGAGGCGTGGCAACGACTCGTTACGCAGAATAAAGTCGCGTGACGTGTCCTTTGGGATGCCACACACGGCAGGCGTGGGATGGAGGGCATTGAGCAGATTGCCAAGCACGTCCATCGAGTAAGGCTTGAAGGTGATGTCGGAGCGCAGATGCACCAGGTCGCCAGCCCTCGCCGTGGACGGACCCTTCACGGAGAAATCGTCAGAGAAATGCTCCACACACTCCGTGATGTACGTCTCGACGTAATGCTGCTCCTGTCGGTTCTTCGTGCTCCAGTGGATGTCAGCCTCAGAGACGCTGCCCCCTTCCGTATCGAAAGACAGCTGGTCCTCAGTGAGGCGCATCGTGCCGGCAAGCGCCATCGTCCTCATCTCGTCACGCCTACCGCGAACGAGCACCTCTGGAGTGGCAACGAGCCACGTGCCGCTGCGTTCCGTGGAAAAAAGAGCCACAAACATACGAGGATAACGACGGCAAGCCCTTGCGAAAAGCGTAAGGGGCGACACGTCCTCCGTGGCGGTAAGTCGGGCGCTGCGGGCAAGGACAATCTTGCTGAACGTCCCGTCACGCAGCTGCGCATGGAAATTCTCGAAGTCGATGGCATAGCTCTCCTGTTCTTTGGCGAAGTCGGCATCCACAAGAGATGCCTCCGCCATCGTATCTGCTGGCAGCTCCATCGGCTCCCACTCCACGTCGAGCAGCAGTATGGGGCAATCGTCCGACGGGGCGAACGGAGCGATGACAAAGCCGCGACGCCCGTTGAGTTCGGCAAGCGAAGCCAACTCCTCAGGATCCTTCCTCATCACGCCACGAAATACCTGCTGGGTATGAGGCAGACGGTAATAAACGAAGTTCATCTGTTTCAATACAATTAGTTATTGAACTTGCAAAAGTTCAGTAAGTTAGCTTTATTTGTTAGGTTTGTTCATCACGAAGTTGGTGACTTCCACCGACGAAATCAGTTCGCCAGCCTTATTCGTGATGTCGATATGCCACTGATGCAGCGTCTTTCCACGATGGAGGAGATGCGCTGTGGCTGTGACGGTGTCGCCCTCCATGACAGCCTTTACATGGCTGCCGCTGACATTGATGCCCACACAGATCTTGTCCGGGCACAACGCCATAGAGCCGACACCGGCAAGGTTCTCGGCAAGCGCCAACGAGGCACCGCCACTAAGAAATCCGAACACCTGACGATTCTTCTCGTCCACCTTCATCTTCGCCTGACATGTGTCGGGCTCGGGGGTTGAGATAAATTCCATACCAAGTGTGTTGGACAATCCGTCAAGATGCAGACGGGTTTCCTTTATTTTCTCTAAATCCATTGTTGTATATATGTAGAGTTTAAATATTGTTCATACTATATTACCCTTCCCTGATGAAGTCGAGCGCTTCCTTTATCTCTTCCTCGCTGGCAGTCTGATTGAGCTTTACGTCGCCGATGTTGGCGAGGAGCGAGAAGTTGATGATGCCTGACGTATTCTTCTTGTCGTGTTTCATCAATTCGAGGAGCTGGGGATAGTCGTCGCAGGTGATGGCGGGTGTGCCGTAAGCCTCACGGATGAAGCGTGCTGTCTGACGCAGACGGTCAACGGGGAACGCGGTCTTGCATACGCTAAGATAAAGCTCGCCCACCAATCCGAACGCCACGGCATATCCGTGGAGCATCGGTCTACCCTGCTCCATGGCTAACGACTCGATGGCGTGACCGATGGTATGTCCGAGATTAAGAGCCTTGCGCAGTCCCTTCTCATGCGGATCCTGCTGCACGATGCGCTCCTTAACGGCTATCGACTCGCCCACCATGCGCTGCAACTGTACGAAGTCGGGATTATGAAGACTGAAGCCTACAAGCTCTGCCCACATCCGCTCGTCATTGATAAGCCCGTGCTTGAGCATTTCGGCATAGCCGGAGCAAAGGTTAGGCATATCGAGAGTGTCGAGGAAGAGCGTGCTGATGATAACAAAGCGTGCATCAGCAAACACACCTATCTCATTCTTCAGTCCATTGAAGTTGACACCTGTCTTGCCGCCAACCGACGCGTCCACCATTGCGAGGAGCGTTGTGGGGATGTTGATGAAGTCGATGCCGCGCTTGAAGGTGGCAGCAGCGAATCCTCCAAGATCCGTCACCATGCCTCCACCCAGATTGATAAGCAGCGAATGGCGGGTGGCTCCACCCTTGCTGAGCGCGTCCCAGACGAGAGCCAATGATTCGAGGTTCTTGTTAGTGTCGGTGGCGGGAATGGTGATGAGCGTCACTTCCTGCATGCAACGCATACTGCTGAGCTTAGGCCAGCAAAGACGCTTCGTGGTCTCGTCGGTAAGAACAAAGACGCGGTCGTGCTGACATTCCGAAATGGCAACAACAAGGCTGCGCTCCAGATTTTCCGATATCACTATATTCTGTTTCATAATAAGGCTCCTTTCTTTTTAATGTTGTTGTTATTCCGCTGCCTCTGCCGCTATGCGCATCATCTCGGCGCGTGCCGGTTTGCCTGTGGCGGTGAGCGGTATGGCAGGAACGGAGATATAGGCGTGGGGCTGTTCGTATCGGGTGAGATGGTCTTGACACAATGTCCACATCGCCTCCATGTCATCGGTGACAGCCAGCAGTACAACTGTCTCGCCGAACTTGGGATGGGGTCGCTTCGTTATGGCAAACTCCACGTCGGTGTGTTGCCTAAGCTTCTCCTCCATCTCCTCTATCTGTAGCTTGATACCACCGCTGCATATCACGTTGTCGCGACGTCCACGAATGCGGAAGCGGCGTCCGTCAGAGTCAATCTCGACGATGTCGTTAGTGACCAGTGGCTGGGCGCACACCTCCGGCGCATCAATGACAAGGCATCCGTCGGCGTTGGTGCTGACGCATACACTTGCGAATGGCGTATACCATGAGCTGGCTTCAGGACCGCTGAGTCGGCGAAGGGCTATATGCGACAGCGTTTCGGTCATGCCGTATGTGCTCCACACTGCATTTGGAAACTCACGCAACAGCTTCGCCATATCGTCGCTGACAGCTCCACCTCCGATGATAAGGTGGCGAATCTGACGCAGCACACGTAGTTCTTCGGGCACCTGCATGCTGTTATACACCTGCATCGGCACCATAGCAGCAAACACAGGTGCCTCCGTTATGCCCTGAAGCGGATGACCCGACGGCTTGACGCAGACCAGCTTCAGACGGCGGACGATGCTGCGCACCACCACCATCTTGCCCGCAATGAAGTCGAGCGGCATGCAGAGCAGGGCTGTGTCGCCGGGCTGCAGACCAAGGAAATCGCAGGTGATGCGTGCCGATGCCTCCATGCGACGCTTCTCCACAGTCATCGGTTTCGGCTTGCCCGTCGAACCGCTCGTGTGGACAACAAGCGTCGGCGAAGCACTCTCCCACTCGGAAAGAAATTCGTTTAGGGTCATTTTATAAAGCAATTATGGGGTTAAATCCTATGAGATTAGATAAACTGCTCCCACTGGTCGCACAGTTCCGTGATGCGCTGCAGCACGATGTTGGCGCCCTGGTCGGCAAGAGCCGCGTCAGGCAGCGGACCGCTGTTTATGCCTACCGTGAAGATTCGGGCAGCCACACCGGCACGAACTCCCAACGGAGCGTTCTCCACAACAATGCCCTGCCACGGCTGCAGGTTGCCAGCCTTGCGCAGACCCATCAGATAAGGGTCGGGATTGGGCTTGCCGCGCTCCACGTCGTAAGCCGTTACGATATGGTCCTCGGTAAGGAAACCGTCAAAGTCGTTAAGCAGTCGCTTGAAGAGCGGTCGCTGTCCGCTTCCCGTCACCACACCGATGGTAATGCCAGCATCCTTTATCTTCTGCATAAGCGGAAGGACACCGGGGAAGATTTCAGCCACCGGCATACGATGGAATATCTCCGTCTTGACGTCATACATGCGCTGCGCCTCCTCCGGCGTTATCTCCTTGCCCTGCTGCATGCGGACATAATGGCGGATGGTGTCGACGCCGCGTGCTCCTTCCGTGGCATACGAGTCGTCGGCAGTGAAGTGGATGCCGAACTGGCTCATCGCCTCCTGCCATGCCACAGCATGATTGGGCATGGAGTTATAAAGCACTCCGTCCATGTCGAAGAGCACCACACGAGGAGCAAACTCCGTGAAGGAATTGGCTTCCAGATAGTGTTTTATAGCTTCTTTTATCATCTTGTTGTTTCCGTATTTTTGTCAGTCCCATAGACCGACAATAGGACTCACAGGCCTCATTCACAAGGTCTGTAAGTCCTATTTGATATATTAATATGAGGAAATCAATGTTTCCCCTTTATGTTACTTCTCGTTAGCGAGGCGCTCCTGAATGGCCTTGCTCTCTGCCTCGTAACCCGGCTTGTTAAGAAGAGCGAACATGTTCTTCTTGTAAGCCTCAACACCCGGCTGGTTGAACGGATTGACCTCCTCAAGGAGTCCGCTGATGCCGCAAGCCTTCTCGAAGAAGTAGATGAGCTGACCGAGGTAGTAAGCGTTAAGCTCAGGCACGTTGATGCGGATGTTAGGCACACCGCCGTCAACGTGAGCGAGGCGTGTGCCCAGCTCTGCCATCTTGTTGACCTCGTCCACACGCTTGCCTTCAAGGAAGTTCAGACCGTCAAGGTTCTCGTCGTCGTGCGGGAAGAGGAGCTTCTCGTTAGGAGTCTCTACGCTGATAACAGTCTCGAAGATGGAGCGCTCGCCCTCCTGAATCCACTGACCCATAGAGTGGAGGTCTGTGGTGAAGTCGCAAGCTGCGGGGAAGATGCCCTTCTGCTCCTTGCCCTCGCTCTCGCCGTAGAGCTGCTTCCACCACTCAGCGAAGTAATGAAGCTTCGGCTGGAAGTTGGCAACAATCTCAATCTTCTTGCCAGCCTGTGTGTAGAGAGCCTGACGTGTGGCTGCGTACTGAGCAGCGAGGTTGTCAGCGAAGGGAACGTCCAGAGCGCAAGCCTTCTCCATGTCAGCAGCACCAGCAACGAGCTGCTTAACGTCGAATCCGGCAACAGCGATAGGAAGAAGACCCACCGGAGTGAGCACTGAGAAACGACCACCCACGTTGTCGGGGATGATGAAGCTCTTATATCCCTCCTTGTCAGCACATGTGCGAGCGGCGCCCTTCTTGGCATCAGTGACAGCCACGATGACGTCCTTAGCCTCCTCCTTGCCGCGCTGGTCCTCACACTGCTTCTTGAGCAGACGGAAAGCGAGAGCGGTCTCAGTGGTAGTACCCGACTTAGAGATGTTGATCACACCGAACTTCTTGTCCTTAAGATAAGTGGTAAGCTCATAGAGATAGTCCTCGCCGATGTTGTTTCCGGCAAAGAGTATGGTGGGGTTTTTCTTGTCAGCAACAAGCCAAGCGAAAGAATTGCCGAGACCTTCGATTACGGCGCGTGCACCGAGATAGCTGCCGCCGATACCAGCCACAACCACTACCTCGCACTTCTCGCGCAGCGTCTTAGCCACAGCCTCAATCTCCGCGAGGAAATCAGGAGTGATGGAAGACGGAAGGTGGAGCCATCCGAGGAAATCGTTACCTGCGCATGTGCCGTTCTCAAGAGCCTCTTGTGCGGCCTTTACCTTAGACTCATAAGCGTTGACTGCTCCTTCTGCGAGGAAAGAGGTAGCTTTTGTAATGTCTAAACTGATAGTTTTCATTGCTTTATAATTTATATAGTATATCTGAAATCGTTTTATCGAATGCCATTACCTGAACGAGTCGGTAAGCAGCTTTATCTCCACCTGCGGGCTGATGCGCTCGTAGAGGATGTTATATACAGCGTCGAGGATGGGCATGTTGATGTGATAATGACGGTTTTTCTCCTTCATACACTTTGTGCCGAAGAATCCCTCCGCTATCATCTCCATCTCTATCTGCGCACTCTTGACGCTATATCCCTTGCCTATCATCGTTCCGAATGTGCGGTTGCGCGAGAACTTGGAATATCCCGTCACGAGCAAGTCGCCGAGATAAACCGAGTCGTAGACGCTGCGCTCAATAGGATTGATGGCAGAGAGGAAGCGCGACATCTCCTGTACGGCGTTAGAGATAAGCACCGCCTGGAAGTTGTCACCATAGTTGAGTCCGCTGCAAATGCCGGACGCTATGGCATAGACATTCTTGAGCACTGACGAATACTCGATGCCGATGACATCGCTTGACGTCTTTGTCTTGATAAACTCCGAGTCGAGCACCTCACAGAAAGCCTGTGCCTTATCGCGGTCAGAGCATCCTATGGTAAGATAGGAGAGCCTCTCGAGAGCCACCTCCTCAGCGTGTGACGGTCCTCCGATACATGCAAGATTGCAGTCGGGCACATCATACACCTCATGGAAATACTCCGAGCATGCGATGTTGTCCTCCGGCACCAAGCCTTTGATGGCGGTCACAATAAACTTGTCGCGCAGCCTTGCCTTCAGCTTCTTCAAGTGGTTCTTGAGGTAAGGCGAGGGCACAACGAATACCAGCGTGTCGTAAGCTTCCACAATGCGATTGATGTCGCTGGAGAAGAATATCTCGTCTGTGTTGAAGTGTACGCTGGTAAGGTAATTAGGATTGTGACTGATGCGCTTAAACTCCTCTATGCTGTCGTCGCGGCGCATATACCATCCTATGTGATGGGTGTGACCTATCACAATCTTGGCGATAGCAGTCGCCCAACTGCCACCTCCAATAATTGCTATTTTTCCGAGATTGTACACGCTCTTTGATGTTTAACGGGTTAATGCTTGATGTTTAAAGAAATGCTCGCAGGCGAACACTTCCTAAACATTGCTCTTCTCAATCCACTGCTGGATTTCGTCCACAGAAGGCTTCTCGTAGCCGAGCTTATACTTCTTGTTTATCTCGCCTATCTTCTGCTGCAGACCCTGCGGCTTTTCGTCGCGGATGTCCGAGATGAGATTAAATCCAGCCTTGCGGAGAACGTAAGCCCATTCTTCAGGAACGCCGATCTCAGCCCATTCCTTGATGGTGCTCTGCGGCATCTTCTTCTCAGGCTTCATCTGCGGGAAGAAGAGCACCTCCTGAATGAATGTCTTGCCTGTCATGAGCATCACGAGACGGTCAATGCCGATGCCGATACCTGACGTGGGAGGCATACCGTACTGGAGAGCACGGAGGAAGTCCTGGTCGATGATCATAGCCTCGTCGTCACCCTTGTCAGCAAGCTTCATCTGGTCGATGAAACGCTCCTCCTGATCGATGGGGTCGTTAAGCTCCGAGTAAGCGTTGGCAAGCTCCTTGCCGTTAACCATAAGCTCGAAACGCTCCGTAAGACCCGGCTTTGAGCGGTGCATCTTTGTGAGCGGCGACATCTCGACGGGATAGTCGGTGATGAATGTAGGCTGGATGAATGTGCCCTCGCAGAACTCGCCGAAGAGTTCGTCGATGAGCTTGCCCTTGCCCATTGTCTCGTCCACGTCCATACCCTTCTCAAGGCAGAATGCGCGAATCTCGTCCTCTGTCTTGCCATTGCAGTCGAATCCTGTCTTCTCCTTGATGGCGTCAAGGATGGGAAGACGGCGGTAAGGAGCCTTGAAGCTGACGATGTTGCCGTCAATCTCACGCTCCGGCTTGCCGTTAACGGCTATACAGATAGTCTCAAGGAGTTTCTCCGTGAACGACATCATCCAGTTGTAGTCCTTATACTGAACGTACAGCTCCATGCAGGTGAACTCAGGGTTGTGGTTGCGGTCCATACCCTCATTACGGAAGTTCTTGCCGATCTCGTAAACACCCTCGAAGCCACCTACGATAAGACGCTTCAGATAAAGCTCTGTTGCGATACGCATATACATATCCTGGTCGAGAGCGTTGAAGTGTGTGATAAACGGACGTGCAGAAGCGCCACCTGCGATAGCCTGCAGTGTCGGAGTCTCCACCTCTGTGTAGCCAGCCTCATCAAGCACTCTGCGCAGTGTGCGGATGACAGTAGCACGCTGGAGGAATGTGTCCTTCACGCCGTCGTTAACGATGAGGTCAACATAGCGCTGACGATAGCGAAGCTCAGGATCGTCGAACTTGTCGTATGCCACGCCGTCCTTATACTTGACGATCGGCAGCGGCTTTAGGCTCTTCGAGAGGAGCACGAGTTCCTTTGCATGTACCGAAATCTCGCCGGTCTGTGTACGGAACACGAAGCCCTTCACACCGATGAAGTCACCGATGTCGAGGAGTTTCTTGAATACTGTATTATAGAGTTCCTTGTTCTCGTCGGGGCAGATCTCGTCGCGAGCCACGTAAACCTGGATGCGGCCCTTCGAGTCCTGCAACTCAGCGAAGCTTGCCTTACCCATCACGCGGCGGCCCATCATTCGTCCGGCTATCACCACCTCACGCGGCTCGTCCTCGTCCTTGAAGTCGGCTTTGATGTCAGTGCTGAAAGCGTTTGTGGGGAATTCGGCTGCTGGATACGGGTCGATACCCATATCGCGGAGGGTCTGAAGGCATTGTCTTCTTACAATCTCTTGTTCACTAAGTTCTAAGATATTCATATTTGGATATTATATTTTATGATCTTCGTTACACGTTACGGCAGTACATAATAGCCCATAACAACTGCAAAATTACGAAATAATTTCGTCTTTCGCCCTTAACACTTACTCTTTATGCGTGTTATTAAGCATTTTTCTTGATTCATTCCTAACTACAGACTGTTGTCTGCGAGTTTATCACTTATTAATAATGTAAGCACAAATATAGCCATTATTGCCGAATAGTAAGATTGACAGAAAGCACATTAACCAAGATTAACCTTTTTGTATATCTATACACCAAGCATTCGCTTTTTCATAAATATTCATCATCTTCGTTGTTTTATTCATTATTATCCTTCGTAGATACGGCTATTCTTCGTAACTTTGCATAAGAAAAGGAATGTTGCATAATTATGCAACACATAAACGAAAAGATAACAAAACTCATAAAAACTCCAGGATAATGAATAACGAAAAAACCACAAAACACGAACAGCATCTTAAGAAAAGACCATCGGTGATGATGGCATTGATGCCACTGGCAGTGCTCGTCACTATGCTTACGCTCACCATCCGCGCTTTCGGAAGCAACTCACTGGATGGTGCTTCGCAGATAACCCTGCTCATAGTGTCGGCGTTCTGCGTGCTTGTAGGCATGGCATACCTCAACGTGCCATGGTCAAGCTTTGAGAAAGCCATAACGAAGAACGTATCGAGCGTGTCAAGCGCACTCATCATTCTACTTCTCATCGGTGCGCTTGGCGGCACATGGATGATAAGCGGCGTGGTGCCCACACTCATCTATTACGGCATGCACATCATCAGCCCGGATGCTTTCCTCGTCTCGTCATGCGTCATCTGCGCCCTTGTCAGCGTGATGACCGGATCGTCATGGACCACCATCGCCACCATTGGCATTGCGCTGATGGGCATAGGCAAGGCACAGGGCTTCGCGGAAGGCTGGGTGGCTGGCGCCATCATCTCCGGCGCTTACTTCGGAGACAAGATTTCGCCGCTCTCCGACACCACCACGATGTCGTCAGGTGCGCTTGGCGTACCGCTGTTCAGCCACATCCGCTACATGCTCATAACGACGGTGCCGTCCATCGTCCTCACCCTCATCATCTTCACCGTGGCAGGCTTTTTCTGCCAGGGATCGCAGTCCACTGACGTGGCAGCATTCACCGGAGCCTTGCAGCAGAGATTCTGCATCACGCCGTGGCTGTTGCTCGTGCCCTTCTTCACCGGCGTTCTCATCGCACGCCGTGTGCCGCCGGTCATAACGCTATTTCTTTCAACGGTGATGGCAGTGGGCTTCGCCATCGTCTTCCAGGCTGACGCCCTGCACGAAATCGATCCGTCCCTCTTCAGAGCAGCCATGAAGAGCGCCTACGGCAGCACGTCACTCGCCACCTCTTCCCCCATGCTCACCGACCTTGTAGCCACACGCGGCATGAGCGGCATGATGGGCACCATCTGGCTTATCATCTGCGCCATGTGCTTCGGCGGATGTATGTCGGCAGGCGGCATGGTCAGCGCCATCTCACGCCTGTTTATCCACATGGTGAAGGGACGCACGTCGTTGGTGGGTGCCACAGCCGCCACAGGCGTAATGCTCAACGTGGCCATAGCCGACCAGTATCTGTGCATCCTCCTTACGGGCAACATGTTCCGCGACGTATATGACCGTGAAGGATATGAGCGCCGACTGCTCAGCCGCACCACCGAGGACGCCGTAACCGTGACATCCGTGCTGGTGCCGTGGAACACGTGCGGCATGACGCAGAGCACGGTGCTCGGCGTGTCGGCTTTCACATACCTTCCTTATTGTTTCTTCAACATCATCTCGCCACTTATGAGTGTGGCTGTTGCAGCTTTAGGCTATAAGATATTCCGTAAGAAAACAGCCGAAGCTGAGGTCACCGCGGTCAAGGCTGCGGCTGTTCCTGCCTGACAGCAGGATCCTCATAGTGTCCGTTCACCTTCACCGGTTCGAGGTGAATGCTGATGTGCGTTGCGGTACCGAAACGTTGCTTCAGTCGATTTTCTATTTCTGTGGCATGACGATGTGCCTCGTAGAGCGACGTTTCGCCCGGCATACGCACATGCATCTCTATGGCAATGCGATTGCCGATGCGGCGCGTGCAGAGATTGTGCACCACGCTGACATCCTTGTCCTCATTCACGATGCTCTCTATCTCGTCCTCCGTCTCCTTCGGCAGGCTGCCGTCCGTCAGCTCGCCCACGGCTTTAGAGAGCACGCTCCATGCCGCCTTCATAATGAAGAAGCTGACGACGATGGCGGTCAGCGGGTCGAGCACAGCCCATTTCTCGCCAAGAATGATGGCGCCACCGATGCCCACCGTAGTGCCGACGGACGAAAGGGCGTCGCTGCGATGATGCCAGGCATTGGCCACCACCGCTTCCGAATGGCAACGTCTGCCCACGCGCACCGTGAACCGGTAAGCCCACTCCTTCAGCACAACGCTTGCCACAGCAGCTGCCAAGGCTATGAAGCCCGGCTGCTGCAACGGTTCGCCGCACATGGCATGGTAAGTCTTGGTTACGCCGGAATAGCATATCATCATGCCCACCACGAGGAGCGACACGCCGATGATGGCACTGGCAAGCGTTTCGTACTTGCCATGACCGTAGTCGTGGTCGTGGTCAGTGGGCTTGCTTCCAAGGCGCACGAAAACAAGGACGATGGCGTCCGTGACGAAGTCGGTAAGCGAATGGATGGCGTCTGCTATCATGGCAGCAGAATGTCCAAGGATGCCGGCAGCAAATTTAAAGGCAAGCAGCAGTATATTGATGATGCTGCCTGCTATCGTAACGCGATAAGTTTCTTTCTGTCTGTCCATAATTCATAAATGTTATTGTATACCTGAATTTGTTGTTATCTCTGTTATTATATATAAAAGCGAGGCAAAAGTAATAATAAATCGGAATAAGTGATAACATTCCACCATACTTTTTTCCCAGATTCTTTGTTAATTGAGAAAAGTTGCCCATTGGTTTATTTTATTTTACATTTTCAAGCTAATACACTAATTTTGTTGCAAAAACGAAGCGAACCAATTGGTTAACAAGACAAACAATTATTAAAGAAAGGAGAAAACCGGAATGAAGCGGACATTAATTTCGATGCTGACATTACTGGCTGTGACAGCCGCGTCAGCAGACAACTACAGCTATCTGGCTTTCCAGACAGCGGACGGCTCTACACGTAGCATTGGCGTGGAATCGTTGGAGATGACCTTCTCCGACGGAAAGCTCATAGCGTCCAACGGCACAGAATCGTTGGAGATAAGCGTAGCTGACCTCACTCGCATGTTCTTCTCGTCGGAGGCCACTGCCATCAAGGACATCAGCCTGGACAAAGACAGCCCCGTAAAGGTCTACACCGTTGAAGGAGTATGCGTGGGAAGCTACGACAACATGGCGAGCGCGTCTGCCAACATGGGCAAGGGAGTGTATATAGTAAAAGGCGAAAAGACAACACATAAAATTACGATAAGATGAAGCAGATGTTTTCCACTCTCATCATAGGTGCGGCTATGACCGGCATAGCCGCCTATGCTGAAGCCCAGACACTGAACGTGGTCGTGGGCAACGTGACGTACGCCATCCCTTCTTCGCAAGCCGGCGACATGAACTATGCCAACGGATCAACGCTGACGGTAATGGGAAAGGCCATAAACGTAAGCGACATAACTCGCATGTACGTTGACAATTCGGAGGTGGAGGACAACACCGTGAGCGTCTCTTACAACGGTTCGTCGGCTACGGTGACCGTGGCTGGCAACGTGGCACAGTATGTAACGCCCACCGTAAGCGGAGCGCACGTGAGCATCACGCAGGACGATGCGGTCAGCGACCAGACCTGCGGCGAGATTATCTATGCGCTCACGGGAACAGCTGAGGACGGCGAGTTCGCCATGAATGGTTCGTACAAGGCTTCCATAGAGCTGCGCGGCGTTTCGCTAACCAATCCCTCGGGAGCGCCTCTCGACATCCAGAACGGCAAGCGCATCAGCCTCAGCATAAAGAAGGACACTGAGAACACGCTCACCGACGCCACCGGAGGCAGTCAGAAGGGATGCATCGTCTGCAAGGGTCACCTTGAGCTGAAGGGCAAGGGCGTGCTCAATGTCTACGGCAATACGGCGCATGCTGTATATGCCAAGGAATATGTGGAAATGAAGAACTGTACGCTGAACGTGCTCTCAGCCGTGAAGGACGGTGTCAACTGCAACCAGTATTTCTTCCTCGAGAGCGGTGCGCTCAACATCTCTGGCGTGCAGGACGACGGTGTGCAGGTATCGTATAAGGACGACACGGACCGCGAGGCTGAGGACACTGGCACCATCACCATCGCCGGCGGCAGCGTCAACATCGCCGTGACCGGCACTGCCACCAAGGGGCTGAAGGCTGACGGCGACGTCATTGTGTCTGACGGCGACATCACCATAACCACAGCCGGAGGCGGCAAGTGGGACGAAGAGGACGCCAAGACAAAGGCTTCCACTTGCATCAGCGCCGACGGAAAGATTCAGATTGACGGCGGAACGCTCTCGCTCACCAGCACAGGAAGCGGCGGCAAGGGCATCAGCTGCGATGACGAACTCGTCATCAACAACGGCGACATCACCGTAGTGACATCGGGCGGAATGTATGCCTACGTGAACGGAAGGGAATACACCGATTACACGGGCAATACCGACCATCTGGATTCTGACCAGAAGTCGTCGCCTAAGGGCATCAAGGCGAACGGCAACGTCACCATCAACGGTGGAAACATCAAGGTGACAACCACCGGCAACGGCGCTGAGGGCATCGAGAGCAAGGAGGTGCTGACCATCAACGACGGCATCATCGTGGTGAACTCCTGTGACGACGCCATCAACTCATCATCACACATGTATATAAAGGGTGGCGACGTAACGGTTGTGGCAACAGACAACGATGGTCTCGACTCTAACGGCAACCTATATATCAGCGGCGGCGTGACAAGGGCGTTCGGCACGTCTTCGCCAGAATGCGGCATCGACGCCAATGAGGAAGAAGGCTATTCTGTCATCTTCACCGGAGGCACGCTCCTCGCCGTGGGCGGCGGCAACTCAACGCCAAGAACATCGGAATCCACCCAGCCTTACGTTTCGGGCAGCATGTCGGTGTCTGCCGGCAACGAGATAACGCTGAAGAGCGGCGACACCGTACTCGCCACATTCACCGTCCCCGACAACTATTCATCGTCCAACCAAGGCGGCGGTCCAGGCGGATGGGGCGCTCCTGCCAACGCAGGTCCCGGTGGTGGCGGTCCCGGTGGCGGCGGATGGGGCGGCAGCTCCGTCCTCATATCGTGCGCAGGACTGACCTCCGGCAGCAGCTACACCATGACCTCCGGCACCTCATCATCCACAGTAACGGCTACCACCACCGGCAACGGAGGCGGAGGCGGCAGACCATGGTAAGCGGAGAAAGCACCGGAATAAAAACGTTTAGCCCCACCCGAACATCAAGTTTCGGGTAGGGCTAATTGATATTAATATATTGCGCCATCATGCCTGAGTTCTTCGTCATGCATAGATTCCATCTCTTTCAATTTGCTTCAAAAGCATAGGGTTCATATTTTTGCGGAGTCGAACAATATCAACAGGCTTACCAAAGAGTTCTTGTAGTTCTTCCTTGATAATTAGTTAGAATGTTGCCATCACAAAATCAACAATAAGCTCTTTTCTTTTGTCAATTTTAGCCTTGTCCCAAAGATGATCCTGTTCCGTCATGTTACGGATTTACTGTTGCTGGAGTAACTGGGTATAGGTGTTTCGTTTAGCTTCAAAAGAAGTGTTTCCGATAGATTCGTTATGATGGCCAGAAAGTAACAAGTAGTGTTTAAATTCAACGTTGTTCCAATAATCCCACCATCCGTCTGTTGTAGTCTTCATCCATTCTATATGATTGACAACAGCATGAACGTCACCTTCAAATTTCTTGAAGACATCATTCAATCTCCATGTGAGTACAGCACGTGTACCAATAACTCTGTGACGCAAGAATACAGAGGTTAGAGCCTTGGCTAATAATCTGAAATCGTCATCAGAAACGCCATTGCTATAAGCCTTGATTACAAATGGAAAAATAATAGCAGGCTGGCCGATAATCCACAGTGTGTGTGCCATAATATCCGTTTGCTCGTTGCGAAGCGCGTGCCAAGCCAAAGAAAAAGCCGCCATGCGCACAGCAAGAGAGCCAATGCGCATGGCGGCTGAAAGAAAGGATTGCCCGAAAGGGAGGGCTTAATCTTTTTTGGTACTTCTAATCTTTTTGTTGCTTGTTGCCTTTCTGAACTTCATATTTATCCCTATATTTTTGTGCCTCTTGGGGATTTTTATAACATCCTATACCATTATCTAAAAGATAAGCGACTTTAGCACAACCATCTACATTTCCAGCATCTGCAGATTTCTTTGCATAGACATATGCTTGTTCGCTATTGGTTTCAAACATGTCACCTCCAGGGTAATATTGGTTACTTAACTGCAGCAAAGCGATAGGATCGTTAAGACGAGCACCCTCTAAAAGGTAGTATTTCGCTTTACCTCTATCAAAATTGACTGGTATATCATTTTGAGAATCTCCATATCTGAAAATAAGGAATAGATTTTTGGCAGCAAACCCACTTCCCAATTTTACAGCTTCTTGATAGATTTCAATTGCTTTGTTTATGTTTCTTTCGCAGCCTAAACCTTGTTGATAACATGCGCCTAAATTGACAGCTCCATCTCCGTTTCTTAATTCGTAAGCTTTTTGCGAATACTCAAAGAATTTTTTATCATCCTTATTCACATTTATGCCACCAAAAAATTCCATTCCTAATTTGGCATAAGCATTACCACTACCATGATTTATAGCCTTTTGAAGGAGCTCAATACCTTTAGACGGATTTTGATATGACTTAAAATCTTCATTGTCTTTAGAATATAAGTATATTTGTGACAACAAAACCATGGCTTCAGTAGAGTTACTTTCGACACCTTTCTTCAACCATTCTATGCCTTTTTTGATATCAAATGTTTCTTTTCGATCTTTTGTAAAGTAAATTTGTGCTAAGGAAACAGAAGAATGTCTTCTACCTTTTTCAAATGACTTTGTAAAATATGTAATCGCTTTAGAATAGTCAGACTCTATGTTATCTATTCCAGATACATATATAGAACCTTCAACCCAAAGATAATATGGGGCATCTTTGTCCTTTACTTGCTTTAATATTCTTAAGGCTTTCTCCGTATTTTTTTCATAAAGACCTTCTGCACCAATTAATAGTAAATGAGCATAACGTGATTGTATATAGGCATTATCATTATCTTGCGCAATGAGTTTATCAAACATTTGCTTCCCTTTTATAGAATCAGTATGTCCATACCATCCAAACATATAAGCCCATGATAAGTCACATTCAGCTTCTTTGCAACCTTTGTCAGCAGCCTCCTTTAATAAGGTAAATGCTTTTTCTTGGTCAAAGTCTACACCATCACCATTTCCATAAGCAATGGAAAGCCTCCATGTCGCATACGCATCACCCTCATCAGCTGCTTTCTGATACAGTTGTGCAGCTTCATCAAATTTGTTTTCTAAACGTAATGAATCAGCATGTTCTACGTCAGTTTGGCATGATGACAGGGCAAAAAGAATTGCGATAACTAATAAAAAGTTAAGATGTTTTAATGTATTCATAATGTCTTTTTTATAAGATTAAACCATATTATGAGAGCAAAACCAAAAAATCCTTAATTCCGCAACACTAATGTAAATTAAACCTTTTAAGTGCTTGAGCAACAAAAAGTTGCCCGGGATTTTGCCATGTCGAAGAACTCACTTATCTTAGTGTTGCAAAATAAACAAGAGAATCCAACGATAGACATGGCAAAAGTACAGATTAAATCTGAGAAACCAACACCTTTTGGTGGACTATTTTAAATCATGGAGCAATTTGACTCCACATTATCATCTGTAATCGATTCAACCCTCAGTCTAAGATGCAAATCGTTCGGTTATCAGTACAGCGAAATCATCCGTTCTCTCATGAGTATCTACTTCTGTGGTGGCTCATGTATAGAGGATGTCACTACTCATTTGATGAACCATCTCTCGCTCCATCCGACACTTCGTACTTGTAGTTCTGACACTATCCTCAGAGCAATAAAGGAACTGACGCAAGAAAACATTTCATACACATCAGATACGGGTAAGAACTACGATTTCAATACGGCTGACACTCTCAATACTTTACTGCTCAATTGTATGTTTGCATCTGGCCAACTGAAAGAGGGTGAGATGTATGATGTTGATTTCGACCATCAGTTCATAGAGACTGAGAAGTATGATGCAAAGCCTACATACAAGAAGTTCTTGGGTTATCGCCCTGGCGTGGCGGTTATTGGCGACTTGATTGTTGGCATTGAGAATAGCGATGGTAACACAAATGTTCGTTTTAATCAGAAGGACACGCTGAAGAGGTTCTTTGAGAGATTAGAACAGAACGGACTTACTATCAATCGTTTCAGAGCTGACTGCGGATCATATTCCGAGGAAATCGTGGAGGAAATAGAGAAACACTGCAAGTCCTTCTATATCCGCGCTAACCGCTGCAGTTCGCTCTACAATGACATCTTTGCTCTCAGAGGCTGGAAAACCGAGGAAATCAATGGCATTGAGTTTGAATTGAACTCTATCCTTGTTGAGAAGTGGAAGGGTAAAGCATACCGACTTGTGATTCAAAGACAGAAACGGATGGATGGTGTGCAGGATCTTTGGGAAGGAGAATACACATACCGTTGTATCCTGACTAACGACTATGAATCTTCCGTAAGAGAAATTGTCGAGTTCTATAACCTTCGTGGAGGAAAGGAACGTATCTTCGATGATATGAACAATGGTTTCGGGTGGGACTGATTGCCAAAAACATTCATGGCAGAGAACACTGTGTTCCTTCTTCTTGCAGCACTTGTCCGTAACTTTTACAGGGTCATTATCCAAAGACTTGACGTAAAGATGTTCGGACTCAATGCAACAAATCGCATAAAAGCGCTTGCCTTAAGGTTCATCTCTGTACCAGCCTAGTGAATCAGGACAGCGGTGTGTGCTGAATATCTATACCTGTAACAATGCTTACGCAGATGTATTCCTGACAGATTATGAATAACGTCTACAACTTATGGATATGATACAGCATATTGCGTTAAGTCGCATTGTGGACCAAGGAATATTGTGGGCTGAAATGGGTATTTCAGCCCACAATATTTGCAAATTCAGTGACGAGAGTACGTGTACACGCAAGAAGGCCGTTAAAGAGATTAGTTGCGGATTTAAAGTCTTTTTATTCCTTGTACGATATGCCTTTTTCTGAGTAGTCAAATTCAATGATTTCACGTCTTTCTTTAGCATTGTATACTATTCCTGTAAAGACTTTCGGCTCTCCTTTTCCTGGATACACTGTTACAGTAAATGGAACACTATTAAACGTGTCCTTTTTAGAGAAATATACAACAGAAACTCTATAATGTCCGACAGGAGCATTTTTTCCATCTTCCCAAAAAATATTTTCTTGTGGAGTGCGGGTATGGCTACTTCCTGCATTGGCATCAATATCCAATTGTCCAAGGACTTCCTGACATTGATGTTGTTTCTTTCTATAGTAAATCTCAAAACCATCAGGGTCAAAGACATGAAGGTCCAAGTCATCATAAGTATTCCATTTGAGATTAATCTTCAAGGAACCTCGACCACCCTCTGTCGCTATTTGAGACGTATTTTGAATAACATTAATCTCTGCTTCTGCAGTATTAACAGACTGTTCAATAGTAGAAGATTCACTATTTACCTGAGATATACGTGTCGCAATCTGTTCCTGTCTGGCAGCCAATTCCTTCGATTGTACACGAACAGATTCTTGCCTTTGCTCACGCTCTGCTTCTGTTATATCCCCGTTTTTAGCAATGTGCAGAGCTTGTTCTGTAACTTCTTCTTGCTGCTGTTGAATTCGTACACTTTCCTGTTCAAGAGATTCTCTTTGTTCATTGAGATTTTCTTGTCGCTGGTTTAGATTGGCAATGTGCAGACGACGTTCAGCGATAGCATTGCTATTAGCTGTAGATTCCATTTGCTCTACTGTCAAAGATGAATTGTCTTCAACTATGTGGAAGTCAGAGATAGCCTGTAAAACTGGTTCGTAATTTGGAGACAAGGCTTTTGCTCTTACAATGTTTTCTTTGATATTGCCAATTCTCTTCTTTGAACGGAGTACGAGCTCTTCACTTATGTATTGTTTGAATGAACTACGATCATATTCTGGACGTTCTGGCACAGTTTCAGGCATTTGAGAAACCTTGCCATATTTACCTACCAATAATTCAAATTCTGCATTATATGATACAATTGCAGATGAATCATCCTTAATGACAATCATGTTTTCTCTATTGATATTCTCAGAGAAGAACGTCCAGTTATAAGAACCTGTCATAACAACTTTACCATCTATAATACAAAATTTATGATGTATCAAGTCTGGGTACTCTGCGAGATGAAGTTTAAGACCTTTGTCTATCAGCTCATTGAGGTTCAAACAATAACCGCCATTGTTTATCAAGTCATTGTTAGTAATCATTACGATTTCAACACCTTCTTTTAGCTTATGACGTAGAGCTTTAAAGATGTTGAAATTAGTAAACCAAGCCATGCATGCTTTGATGGAAGTTTGTGCAGAAATAATATTTTTAAGAACAACTTCCTCTATACCCTCAAAAAAGCATTCCAACTGAGTATTTGATGTCTTAGGCAATATGATTCCTAATCTTTGAAGGATACTTTCACGGCCTTCTTCATCAGAAGATTCCCAAGTTTTTTTAATGCCGATATTGGAAAAATACGGCAATAGACCATCATTCCAGAACTTTGTTTGGAAAGTAGCATTACTAATCTTAAAGAGATCCTTTGATAACCCTTTGCGAACTTTAAGTTTCCGATTGATAAGCAAAAGTTGTTTTGCTATATTATATTTCTCTTCCGTATCAATGGATTCACCGAGAGAATTGAATAAAGCATTAAACACTTGAGTGCTAAATTCTAAATTCAAATTAGAGAATGACATTTTAATTGTCAGATCCGAATTGTCGACTTCTACATCAGTGTTTTCCGACATTTTTTGGGGCCTATCCTTGTACAATTTATATGCAAATATGGGGACCCCATTTTCATACCTATCGAAGGATAATGGTAATGTTTTATGATTGTTATAGGCTTCTTTCATAGGTGGGATATCATCGTAATGATTAACAAAAATGACCCAACCTTTAGTATGCGATACCACATCTTCCACCTCAAAAGACCGTTCTCTCGGGATGTAATTTAAGATGCGACATACAACTTTGTCATGTCTTTGAAATTCCATATACAACTTTAATTAAGTAACGCTATTATAAATTAAACTTTTTAAGAACATGGTCAACAAAAAATGCCCATAATTTTGCTATATTGAAGAATTCGCTTGTCTTAGTTTTGCAAAATAAGCAAGAGATTCCAACGATAGCCATGGCAAAAATACAAATTAAATCAGAGAACCCCACTCCTTTTGGGGGAATATTTTCAATCATGGAGCAATTTGACTCCATATTGTCATCTGTAATCGGCTCGACCCTCGGTCTAAGATGTAGCTCGTTCGGTTATCAGTACAGCGAAATCATCCGTTCTCTCATGAGTATCTACTTCTGTGGTGGCTCATGTATAGAGGATGTCACTACTCATTTGATGAACCATCTCTCGCTCCATCCGACACTTCGTACTTGTAGTTCTGACACTATCCTCAGAGCAATAAAGGAACTGACGCAAGAAAACATTTCATACACATCAGATACGGGTAAGAACTACGATTTCAATACGGCTGACACTCTCAATACTTTACTGCTCAATTGTATGTTTGCATCTGGCCAACTGAAAGAGGGTGAGATGTATGATGTTGATTTCGACCATCAGTTCATAGAGACTGAGAAGTATGATGCAAAGCCTACATACAAGAAGTTCTTGGGTTATCGCCCTGGCGTGGCGGTTATTGGCGACTTGATTGTTGGCATTGAGAATAGCGATGGTAACACAAATGTTCGTTTTAATCAGAAGGACACGCTGAAGAGGTTCTTTGAGAGATTAGAACAGAACGGACTTACTATCAATCGTTTCAGAGCTGACTGCGGATCATATTCCGAGGAAATCGTGGAGGAAATAGAGAAACACTGCAAGTCCTTCTATATCCGCGCTAACCGCTGCAGTTCGCTCTACAATGACATCTTTGCTCTCAGAGGCTGGAAAACCGAGGAAATCAATGGCATTGAGTTTGAATTGAACTCTATCCTTGTTGAGAAGTGGAAGGGTAAAGCATATCGACTTGTGATTCAAAGACAGAAACGGATGGATGGTATGCAGGATCTTTGGGAAGGAGAATACACATACCGTTGTATCCTGACCAACGACTATGAATCTTCCGCAAGAGAAATTGTCGAGTTCTATAACTTTCGTGGAGGAAAGGAACGTATCTTCGATGATATGAACAATGGTTTCGGGTGGAACAGACTACCCAAATCCTTCATGGCAGAGAACACAGTATTCCTTCTTCTTACAGCACTTATCCGTAACTTCTACAAGGCCATTATCCAAAGACTTGACGTAAAGAAGTTCGGCCTCAATACAACAAGTCGCATAAAAGCGTTTGTCTTCAGGTTTATCTCTGTGCCAGCCAAGTGGATCAGGACATCAAGGCGGAATGTGCAGAATATCTATACCTACAACAATGCTTACGCAGAAGTATTCCAGACAGATTTTGGATAACGACTGCAACTTATGGGTATGATACTGCGTATTGCCTCAAGTCGCATTGTGGTAAGGGTATGTTGTGGGCTGAAGTGGGGATTTCAGTTCTAATTATCTGCAAATTCAGTAACAAGTGGACAGGTACACGCAAGAAGGAGGTTGAAGGGCTTAGTTGCGGATTTGAGGGTAAAGTATGATTTTAAGCCCTGATTTAACATTATTAAACATGTCAAAGAAATCCATTTTTGCGTGGCTTTTCTTACTAATAAATTTGTATTATCAATGATTATTCGTATCTTTGCAGCGTCAGTCCTCGCCAAGCCTCTTAACAATGCTCAAATCGTGCGAGGCGTTTTTTGTTTATACACATTTAAACATGGCGAATCTTATCCCCTTTACAAAACGGTTTGAATCTTCAGAAAATCTTGTTAATTTGCTTGAATCACGAGGTTTACGGATTTGTGACAGAAACAAAGCCATACAGTACCTTGACAATATTGGTTATTACAGATTGTCTGCTTATATGTATCCTTTATTGAAGATGCCCAAAACAGCACATTTGTATAAGGAAGGTTCAACATTCGAAAAGGTGATGATGCTTTATCGCTTTGACAAGAAACTGAGACTGCTCATGTTCAATGAAATAGAAAAGATTGAAATTGTCCAGGTTTAATGAAACAATGCGAGCTATATCCAAGGAATATAGCAAATCTATCTAAGGAGGAGTTCATTCTCCATTTCAAACGAACCTACTCAGAGCCTTACCCACCATCGTGGATTTTAGGAGAACTGCTTACTTTGATCTTTGCATCATCAAGTACTTTCTTAATGTTATATCCCCCAATAATGATATGCAGTCCAAACTAACATGGCTGTTCATTCGGTTTTCTGAAATTGACTTAAAAGCTCTCGGCTTTCCGCAGGGATGGGAAACGGAAGTAACTACTCAGTTTGCCCCTACAGAAAACTTCTCGTTAATAAACTACAAACTTGATTTTGCTTATTTTCATCACCATCACGAACACCCACTGCAAGCTGCGCTCCTTCGGAGCTTGCAGTGAGAGGCTGATAGATACGTGTCACCTTCAGGAGACAATCTGCTATGGGAGGCTGCGTGGCTACGGTGAGACGCCGTCCGACACAATATTTGCATTTCTAACGCTCAATACTATGAGTTGAGCGCACAACAAAATCTTTGGTGCGAAATTCTTGAGTTTTGAGCGTGCAGCGATAGTGTACTGACATACAGCTGATTATGCTGCTGTGAAAAGAATTGTGCAATGAATGACGGACAAACAAGCATCATTGGGTTGCAATAGCGCCACTTTTACACTGCAATAGTGCCACTTTTATCATGCAATAGCGCCACTTTTACACTCTAATAGTGGCACTATTGCAGTGTAAAAGTGGCGCTATTGTTAAGCTCGGGTGCTGTTTGCACAGCAAAACACCGTAAAAACAGCAAATCAGAACTCTAGAATCAATTTTTATTTTGTAACAGCTTTTTACCATTTGTACGATATTTGCATGGCGGTTACCTTATTATTACCAAAATGTTTATCATGCCTTGGGCTCTTTGTGATAAAGAGGAGAAGCCCAGGAAGTCATTTGCTTTATTGCTGTCTGTATTTCTACGGGGAAATTATCCATGCAAGCCTTGTATCCAGAAGCAACTTTACGGTTGTTAACGTATAGGGTGTATTCAACGATACTGATTTTATCCAAAAGTCAAGGCTAACGATAAAAAATCGGTCATTAGAAACTTGGCAAATGCAAATTTCTAATGACCGAAATCTCTTTTATAATCCAATCTTCACGCTTCCTCCTGCCATTATCCACAGACCCGGCTGGCGAACTCCGCCAAGGTCATAATAGCGGTGGTTGGTGATGTTGTCTGCCTTTACGTACAGGCTGTATGTGGGGGCGATCCACTGCAACTTGCAGTCCACCTTTGTGTATGGCTCGTAATGATTCATGCGCTCCTGCCAGCGTACTGCCCATGATGCGGAGAGGCGACTCCAGATGCGATGGTCGAGCTGGAAGGTGGCTTTGTGGCGCAGATACTCCAAGGCGTAGAGCGAGCGATAGACGGGCTGCTCGGTGGTGTGGCGCTGGTGGATGCGGGCATAGCCAGCCTTTATACGCGTGACGAACGAACCCGGAAGAAGCTCCGTCATGTTGAGCGTGGCGTCAACGGAATAGCCCATGTTGTCAAGCTTGCCGATGTTCATGGCATGATACTTACGGCTCTCCTCCGTCTCGTACACCCAGTCTATGATGTCGTTGCCCTTCGAATAGAAGCCGCTTACGACAGCCTCAACGCCGCGGGTGCGGAAGCGGGTGCCAGCCTTGAAGGTGGAGGTGCGCTCGGGACGCAGACCCGTGTCGCCCTGCTGCACGGAATTGCTGGTGTAAAGGTCGGTATATGTGGGCACGCGGAGCGCCTTGTTCCATGAAGCATAGAACTTCCACATCTCGTTGGGACGATAACTGAGGTCAACGCCGGGATAGAAGCGGAAGTCGCCGTCCAGACCTGTGTTGCGGTTGGCAAGCACACCTGCAGAGAGGGTGAAGCCACCGAGGATGACGTTATGCTCGAGGAATAGGCTGGTGTTGGTGCGGTCGCCACGATGGTCGTAACGGCGGTCCGTGCCATGGATGTCCTTCCATTCGTTCTCGGGAAGCAGGTCGCCGTAAGCTGTACTCAGGATATGCTCCTTGCGGATGTCCATGCCCACGGCTGTCTTGCCGAGGAGCCATGTGGCGTGTGCGTTAAGCGAGGCGCCGTAGACGTCGGTGCGGTGATAGTTCTCACCGTTCTTGGCTCCCTCCTTGCCGCGTGTGAGCTGATAGTGGTCGACATCGCGGTGCCAGTAAGCCTGCGGCGTGATGACGAGGCGCTCGTCGCCGAAGGGCTTGATGTCAGCCTGTGCGGAAGTGATGATGCGGCGCGTGGCCTCCCATTGATTATCAAACTTGGCACTGTAGAACGTGGAAGCGCCATAGTCCTGCGACGAAAGTCCGGCTTGCCAGACGAGGTCAGCGTATCTTGAAGTATAGGAGCCTGTGTAGTATGCACGGCGGCGCTTGAAGTCGCTGTTCTTCGTTCCGCCGTCGCTCTGCGTATAGCCTCCGCTGAGTTTCTGGCTGACGCTGCCTGTGAGCAGGCTTACGCCGAAGTCGCCGCCGAACGATCCGAACGAACCGCCCTCAGCCGAAAGGCGTACGCACGACTCGCGGTCCGGACGCGTGACGATGTTGATGGCTCCGTTGAAAGCCGACGATCCGAACACACGTGCCGATGCGCCCTCGAGAACCTCGATGCGCTCAATGTCAGAAAGCGAAACTGGGAAGTCGGCTGCGTTATGACCGGTCTGTGGACTTGAGATGTTTACGCCATTCAATAGAATGGTGATCTGGTCGAACGTGCCGCCGTTGATGCTGATGTCCGTCTGAACTCCAAAGCCACCGCGCTGACGGACATCCACGCCCGTGGCTAACTTCAAGAGGTCGTTTACACTCGCTGCCTCCGCACGCTGAATGTCGTCGCGTGTGATGACAGAGACGATCTTTGCCGACTGGAGAGCAGTAAGCGGCGCACGCGATCCGGTGACCAGCACCTCGTCGAGCTTCACCTCCTCATGTCCCAGAGTGTCGGCAGCTGCAGTCTGATGAACGGGCTTTGTGCTTACGCCGTCTGCCTTGGCGTAGGTCAGTGTTGCCACGCTAAGTGTGCAGATGAGCACCTCTCGTCCGATGCAGCTGAACAGCGCATAGCTACGGCGCGTGAAATGCTTGAAGCGCAGTGCCTGCATGCTGTTGAATCTTTGTCTGTACATAGATTTGATTGATGTGAAATAATTAATAAAAAAACAGCGCTTTCCGAGATGCCCATACGGTCAGAAAAAATGACAGTATGTAATGACGGGATGGCGCTTTGAGCCTGCAAAGTTATAAAAAAGCGTTAAATTGACAAAATTATAGCACTTCTATTCGTTGCTTACATCAATCGTAACGAGCTCACGTAACAAAAGAAGTGAGGCCTCGTAACAATCGTAACAAGACCTCACTTCATTTGTGTACAACCAACCATAGTGGCTGGAAACATTATATTAGAGAGACTGTTGGCTTTATTTACAGCCACCACAGCCCTGCTTCTGCTCTGCCTTCTTGCACTTCACCTTGCAGTTCTGCTCTGCCTTCTTGCACTTCACCTCGCAGTTCTGCTCTGCCTTCTTACACTTCACCTCGCAGTTCTGCTCTGCCTTCTTACACTTCATCTCGCAGTTCTGCTCTGCCTTCTTGCACTTCACCTCGCAGTTCTGCTTCTTCTCGCCCTGCTTGCAGCAGCCTTCTTTCTTCTCGCCCTGCTTGCAGCAGCCCTGCTTCTTATCACACTGCATGACGGCGTTGTCCACAGTGCCTAATGTCTTGACGCTCTGTGCGGATGCCGCCATAGCGGTGAGCATCATCACAAGCATTAACAATGTCTTTCTCATAATCTTTTTGCTTTTTGTTTTTACTACTTGTCTTTATGTCTTCTTCAGACGTGGCAAATTTATATAAAATTTCCGAATTATAAGCCAGTTGGGATAAAAAACAGAAATGAGCTATAATAAATCTCCGTTAATTTTATTCAAAAATTTATTATAGCTCATTTTTGTTTTATAGAGGAAAGGTACGGCAATAATCTCTGCAACACAGTTGCAGAGATTGCGTCAGCACTTGTATTCGGACAAAAAAGTGAAAAGCCTTTTCACCTCTTGTCTTTAATAAACCGTAAAGACTGAATAAACGTAGCGTTTTTCCTTGCCATTTATTTCTATCTCCCTGCCCAAGCGGTATTCGCCAGGAGAGAAATCTTTCTCGTAGTCCTCGCTTCGCAGAGGAATATTTATGTCATAGCTTCCGCCGTTGCCAATATTCACCGCCAACAGGGTGACTGAATACAACGCTCCGCCCTTGCTCCTTTCCCTGTGTTCAAAGGGTATCCAATTTTCGCCAATCTTTTTCTCAACAACCCTTTTGCCTTTTAGCGAAATTGATGAACACTTAGTGTTGTTGACAATCTTGGCAGACACAATGGTGTCAACGGGTGCCTTGAAACGATTTGCAGACAATTCCATCATGATGCTGTCACCGCTATCGCTGTGCAAACTGTCACTCAGAGCCACCGCAACGGAATCGTTGCCGTTTGAGCCAGTGGCTTGTGTGGAGCATCCTGTAAAAGAGCTACATATGGACAATGTTAATATACATATCAGATTTCTCATACGTTCAATACCTTTTAAGATTCAATGCTTTCAAAACGTTATCCGCCTTAGAGTATTTCTATATTACAAATTTAAGAACATAAACAGTTTATTGTTTGTTTTATTAACCATAATTAATAAGTTTAACATTACAGTTCTTAAGTAACCTGATGCTTCATCACCATGTTGTTGAGGTTTCTATGGAGAGCACCAGCGTCTACTGGATACCAATATGGCGTGTGCTGTCTCCCCACTTCAAGCTGAATCTTGCTAATCCCAGCTCCCTGATCGCAAGAGTGACGTGAAGGATGCGCAGTGGATTGCCGAGTGTACGATGAAGGAGCTTATACGCGGCAGCTTCGTACCTCCTGAGACAATCCAACAGCTGCGCCAGTACGACCGCCGTATATTCGACCTCAACGAGGAGATAGTGAGAAAACTGTCAAAACTTGATGCCGTGCTGCAACGCTGCAACATACGTCTGAGCAACTACGTTTCCAATGTTGACAGCAAAAGCTACAAAGCCGTGGTGAGAGCCATCTCACAAGGGATAGTTCGAAACGGCCAACCACCTCGCTTCATGGAGCGGTCTAAAACCGAGAAACGACGAATCCAACAAGAAAATAAAGTCAAGGAGCATCACTCACGGAAATGTATATCTCCGAAAGACAATCATAGAGTGTGCATGGGCAGCCAGCAGGACGAAGGACTGCTTCTTCAGCTGGTTCTCGTACTATCAGACGCAAGTGAGAAAAAAGAACAAGATGAAGGTTCTGGTGGCTGTGGCAAGAAAGATGCTCATCGCCGTTTGGCATGTGTTGCATGACAACACAATTTATATTGACTTCACTACTGATCGTAAAACATCCCGAACAAAGGGATGAACACGATATACAGCCCGTCAGCAGGCTATTATCTTTGTGATGGTAACACCTCGTTCGCAAATTAACCATACTAACGGGCGGCTATGGAAGCCAGTTTGAGTACAAACTCGAAGAGGAAAGTATAACTATATGAATAGACCCTTGTTTGCACTTGGGTCTAGAAATATATGCGCCTCTTTTTTATTATACTGATGTTTAGTTACCTTTTGCGGAGATATTCATTTTTGTTTTATAGAGGAAAGATACAAAAAAAAACGGTTAGTAATAAGTTTGTTAGTAATAAAACTGTTACTAACAAGTTTGTTACTATCCAGTCTATCTCTCATTATATGCCATAAAATTAACTTTTAATAAATACTAACGGACAAACATTCTCATTTTTTATTGTTACTTTTGCCAACAAATAAAAAACAATAAAAGACATGAAAATTATGAGGACAATTCTATCACTTGCAGCATGTGCCATAGTGGCGCTCGCTGCATGCGCACAGAGTAAGGAAGGAACAGAATATAACGTAAGCGGACAGTGTAATAACGCCGCAAAGGTGTATATCATCGAAATGGGCAGCAGACAGGCTCAAGCCATCGACAGCGCCACTGTGACGGACGGTAAGTTCAGCATGAAGGGCACGGCGGAAAAGGACGCGTTGCTCGGCATCACAGCCACGAAGAACGACTACAGCGTGTTCTTCAATGACGGCACTCCCGTAACCATCGACATGGCAACAAAGATATTGAAGGGCTCTGACCTTAACACACGCCTCAACGGATATGACCGCGAGCTGGACGCCATCTCCTCACAGACAGCTCCTCTGTATATGCAGTACAGCGAGGCGCAGGAGGCTGGCAAGAGCAAGGAAGAGCTGGAGAAACTCGCTGCTGAACTGACGCCGAAGCTGGAAGCTCTCTCTAACCAGCTCGTGAAGCGCGTAAAGGAGATTGTGAATGAAAACAAGGACAACCTCATCCCCGCCGCTTTCATCAATAACATCGTGTACGACCTGGAATATCCTGAACTGAAGGAGGTGCTCGACCCGAAACGTGCATACGCTTCTCACCCGGCTCTCGCTGGTGCAAGACAGTATCTCACTGCCCTTGCCAAGAAGGCAGGCATCATCGGACAGCCATTCATTGACATCACCGAGAACGACATGGACGGCAATCCGCACAAGCTCTCCGAATATTGCGGTAAGGGCAACTACGTGCTCATCGACTTTTGGGCAAGCTGGTGCGGACCGTGTCGCGCCGAGATGCCGAACGTGAAGGCTGCGTACGACAAGTATAAGAGCAAGGGATTCAACGTAGTGGGACTGTCGTTCGACAACAGCCTGGAGAAATGGAAAAAGGCTGTGGACGACATGCAGCTCGGATGGGTGCACCTCTCTGACCTCCAGGGATGGAAGACTCTCGCAGGACAGACCTACGGCATCAACTCTATCCCTGCCAGCTACCTCGTTGACCCGAGCGGCAAGATCATCGCCGCCGACCTCCGTGGCGAGAAGCTCTTGGAGAAGCTGAAGGAAATCTACGGATTCTAATTAGGAATTAGGAGGTACGGCTTCGAGCCGTACCACTTAATCTATATTACACATTAATTGCTTTTAAGGCTGAGTGGTACGGCTCGAAGCCGTACCTCCTATTATTTATATAAAGGAAGGAAGAAAAAAGGACATAAATGGATAACAAGAAAGCTACACTCGAATTAGGAACCAAGCCGGTCGGCAAACTCTTAGTGCAATATGCCCTACCAGCCATCATAGCGATGACGGCATCGTCGCTCTACAACATGATAGACAGCATATTCATCGGACAGGGTTGCGGACCTCTGGCCATCAGCGGACTGGCCATAACATTCCCGTTCCAGAACCTCGCGGCTGCCTTCGGAGCCGGCGTAGGAGTCGGAGCCGCGACGTGCATCTCAGTAAAACTGGGACAGAAAGACTATGCCACGGCACAACGAATCTTCGGCATCAACATCACGCTGAACCTTCTGGTGGGCATCGTCTTCAGCATCATCACGCTTTCTTTCCTCAATCCTATCCTCCTCTTCTTCGGAGCCAGCAAGGACACGCTGCCTTACGCACGCGAATACATGGAAGTGATACTCGCCGGAAACGTCATCCAGCAGATGTTCTTCGGACTGAACGCTGTGCTGCGTGCTGCCAGCAAGCCAAAGCACGCCATGGGAGCGTCCATGCTCTCCGTGCTCCTCAACGTCATCCTCGCCCCCATCTTCATCTGGCCCTTGGGCATGGGCATCCGTGGAGCCGCTTGGGCTACGGTGATATCGCAGTCGGTGGCGCTGGCTTGGCAATGCCGACTCTTCAGCAACAAGAATGAGATAATGCACTTCCGACGTGGCATCTACCGTCCGGAGTCACAAATCGTAAAGAACATCTTCGCCATTGGCATGTCGCCTTTCGCCATGAACGTGTGCGCCTGCATCGTCGTGATATTCATCAACACCGGACTGCAGAAGTACGGCGGCGACATGGCAGTGGGCGCTTACGGCATCGCCAACAAGATGGCTTTCATATTCATCATGATAAACATGGGCGTCAATCAGGGAATGTTCCCCATCACGGGATACAACTACGGTGCACGCCGATACGACCGTCTGCTCCGACTGCTCAAGTACGGACTGTGCACAGGATTCAGCATCACCACGTTCGGCTTTATCCTCGTCCACCTGTTCCCTTACCAGTGCGCACGCCTCTTCACCACCGACGCCACACTCATAAGCATATCCATCAGAGCCATACAGATAAACATGCTCGCCTTCCCGCTCGTAGGCATTCAGATGATAACGACGGGCTTCTTCCAAGGTATCGGAAAGGCGAAGATAAGCATGCTGCTCTCGCTCTCCAGACAGATGCTATTCCTGCTGCCTCTGCTCATCGTCCTGCCACGCTTCGTAGGACTGGACGGCATCTGGATTTCGCTGCCTATTGCCGACACCACAGCGTCTATACTCGCCACTATAATCCTGATACGGTATGTGCGCAAGTTCCGCACGATGGCAAGCGCGAAGGCATAGCCCCACAATATAAGAAACTATAACAAGAAACACCACATAATATGCAAAACGACAATATCATTATATGCATCGGACGACAGCTCGGCAGCGGCGGACACGTCGTGGCAAAGAAGATAGCGGAGGTGTTCGGATGCAAGCTCTACGACAAGGAGATACTCAACCTTGCGGCACGCGAAAGCGGATTCTGCGAGGAATGCTTCGAGAAGAACGACGAGAAGAAGGGATTTCTGGACCTCATGTTCCATGTGCACGTGCCCTTCATCTCGGACAATGCCTTCTACGATAACGAGATGTCGCAGGAGAATCTTTTCCGCATACAGAGCGACGCCATCCGCAAGGCAGCTGAGGAAGGACCGTGCGTCTTCGTAGGACGATGCGCTGAATATGTGCTCCGCGAACACAAGAATCTTGTCAGCATCTTCATCACGGCGGACATCAATGAGCGCATAGCGCAGATACGCCAGCGCCACGACTGTACGGAAGAGGAGGCACGAAAGATAATAGAGAGTCAGGAAAAGGGACGCTCGTCTTACTATAACTACTATACGGGCAAGACTTGGGGAAACAGCGAAAGCTATGACCTCTGCATCAATTCGTCCCGACTGGGAATGGAAGGCACTGCAGAACTTGCCGTCAGCTTCATAAGAAAGGCACTGGAAAGGAAGGCTGCGGAATGAAGAAGATTGGCATTATCAGCGACACCCACTCTTTCTGGGACGACAAGTATCTGACTTACTTTGAGCCGTGCGACGAGATATGGCACGCCGGCGACATCTGCTCCCCATTCCTTGCGGAGCGCCTCGCCGAGTTCAGACCTCTGCGCGCCGTCTGCGGCAACTGCGACGGCGGCGACCTCCGTATGATGTATCCCGAAGTGCTGCGCTTCAAGTGTGAGGACGTGGACGTAATGATGAAGCACATCGGAGGTTATCCCGGTAAGTACGACGCAAGCATCAGAAAACAGATTTACGAACGTCCGCCCAAACTCTTCATCAGCGGACATTCACATATTCTGAAGATCATGAACGACAAGGAGCTGGGACTCCTTCACATCAATCCTGGAGCAGCAGGAATGCAGGGATGGCAGACAGAACGAACCATCGTCAGACTGACCATCGACGGCGACCAATTCAAGGACTGCGAAGTGATAACACTCGCCGATCCGCGCAAAAACAAATAATAGAAAAACACTTTTAACACGCTAAAGAGCTATAAAGACATTATGAAAATCGGATTGTTTATTCCATGTTACGTCGATGCTTTGTATCCGGAAGTAGGAGTGGCTACCTACAAACTCCTGACAAGCCTCGGACTCGACGTAACCTACCCTCTCAAGCAGACTTGCTGCGGACAGCCAATGGCAAACGCCGGCTTTGAGAAGATGGCTACGGACATCTCACGCCACTTCGACGATCTCTTCAAGGAGTTCGACTATGTGGTGGCACCGTCGGCATCGTGCGCAGCCTTTGTCAAGCTTTATCATCCACGACTTGCCAAAGGCAATCACGAATGCCTCACGTCAAAAAAGATTATGGACGTGGTGGAGTTTCTGCATGACGTCGTGAAACCGACAAGCCTCAAGGCTCACTTCCCGCACATCGTCAGCGTACACAACTCGTGTCACGGCGTGCGCGAACTGGGACTGTCATCGCCTTCAGAACGACAGGTGCCGCAGTTCAACAAGATTATCGACCTCCTCCAACTCGTTGACGGCATCACCATCCGTGAGCCGGAGCGGAAGGACGAGTGCTGCGGCTTCGGAGGAATGTTCTCCGTGGAGGAGCCGGACGTGTCGAAGCGCATGGGAGAGGACAAGATTGAACGTCACATGGCTACGGGGGCGGAATACATCACCGGCCCTGACTCGTCATGCCTTATGCACATGCAGGGCATTGCAAAGAAGGAGAACAAGCCTATTAAGTTCATACACGTGGTAGAGATATTAGCAGCAGGACTATGAGCACACTACATTCCGAAGCGGCACGACGCTTCAACGACAACAGAGAAAAGACCTCTTGGCACGACGCCACCTTCTGGTCATTAAGACAAAAACGCGACAACATGGCGTCAGGGTTGCCAGAATGGGAGGAGCTGCGCGAACATGCCAGCCAGATAAAGCAGCACACCGTAACTCACTTGGCTGACTACCTGGAGGAGTTCAGCACGCAGCTGGAGAACCGCGGCGTCATTGTGCATTGGGCTAAGGACGCAGCCGACTTCAATAACATCGTGCTCGACATACTGCAGAGTCACGGCGTAAAGAAGATGGTAAAGAGCAAATCGATGCTTACCGAGGAGTGCGCCATGAACCCGTTCCTCGAGAGTCATGGCATCGACGTCGTGGAAACCGACCTCGGCGAACGCATCCTGCAACTCCTCCATCAGAAGCCGAGCCACATCGTCATGCCTGCCATACACCTCAAGAGAGAAGAGGTGGGAGAGATGTTCGAGGAGAAGGGCATAAGCAAGGAGAAAGGCAATTATGACCCGACCTATCTGACAAGATGCGCACGCGAGCATCTGCGCAACCAGTTTATGGAAGCAGGAGCAGGAATGACGGGATGTAACTTCGGTGTGGCTAAGACAGGCGACATCGTGGTTTGCACCAATGAGGGCAACGCCGACATGTCAACGTCAATGCCTAAGCTGCATCTCGTGGCAATGGGAATAGAGAAGATTGTGCCCGACTATAAGTCGCTCGCCGTATTCCAGCGTCTGCTCTGCCGTTCTGCTACAGGACAGCCCACAACGGCTTACACCTCACACTTCCGTCAGGCAAGGCAGGGAGCGGAGATGCACGTCATCCTCGTGGACAACGGACGAAGCGACATCCTTGCCAACGACGAGCATTGGGAGACGCTGAAGTGCATTCGCTGCGGAGCCTGCATGAACACGTGCCCGGTATATCGCCGTTCGGGAGGCTACTCATACACTTACTTCATCCCCGGTCCCATCGGCATCAATCTCGGCATGCTGCACGATGCGCCACGCTATACCGACAACGTCAGCGCTTGCACGCTCTGCCTGTCGTGCGACAATGTATGCCCGGCTAAGGTCAATCCCGGTTCGCAGGTTTATCTGTGGAGACAGAAGCTCGACTCGCTGCATAAGGCGAATACGATGAAGAAATTCATGTCTAAGGGAATGGAAGAGCTCTTCGATCATCCCCTACTCTATTCTTCAGCCTTGCGTATGGCTCCTCTTGCCAATATCATACCGGACAGCCTGACGCACATCCGCTCACTCAATCCTTGGGGCGTGGGACACGCAATGCCGAAATTTGCGAAGGAATCGTTCCAGACTATGTGGAAGAAAGGAAAACTGAACCATAACGAACAGAAAGAACAATGACATACAAAGACGAACTATTGGAGAAGTTGCGACGCAACACACACGAACAATATCCGATGCCTGACACACCAATAGACGGCATATCGTATGACGACACGGTAAAGCAGTTTGTGGATATTAGCATGTCGGTGGGCAGCAAGGTGGTGATGGCTAAGCCGGGCGAAAAGCTCGACGACATCGTAAGAAGCGCCTATCCGGAAGCAAAGACCATAGCCTCAAACATAGCTGAACTGACCATCGCCACCATCAATCCAGACACCGTGGCAGAGGCGCAGGACCTCAACGGCACCGACGTAGGCGTGGTGTACGGACAGATTGGAGTGGCGGAGAACGGTTGCGTATGGATTCCGCAGGACATGAAGGAGAAAGCCGTATGCTTCATCAGCGAGTATCTGGTCATCGTCCTCCCAAAGAGTGGCATCGTGAACAACATGCACGAGGCATACGACCGCATCTGCATGCCTAAGACCGGACTCGGCACATTCATCTCTGGACCGTCAAAGACTGCCGACATCGAGCAGGCGCTGGTTATGGGAGCGCAGGCTGCACGAGGCGTGACAGTGGTCATCAGAGAGGATTAAGACGGACAAGCGAAAAGAATATACAAAAAGAGAGGAGAGGTTAAAAGAAGTTGTCGAGCTTCTTTTAACCTCTCCTCTCTTATATAATAATATGTGTTTGAACTTTCGCAAATTCAGAGAATATGCGTGATTACTTCACTACGATTTCGTCTGTGAACAGCCAGCCACCGTCCATTGTGGTCTTGCCCTGTACGCGGACATAACGTGCGTTCTTCGATCCTTTCCATGAAAGGGTGCGGAAGCCAGACTGGATGTCGTGATCCACCTTGCTGGTGGTGGTATACACCTCAGTGAATGTCTTTCCGTCATCGCTGACAGACACCTTGAACTCCTCCGGGAAGAACACCCAAGCACCATAGCTCTGCATGAAGTCAGCCGAAACAGAAGAAATCTTCGTCTTTGCTCCGAGGTCGAGAGTGACGTCGAGGCAATAGTCCTTGCCGATGAATCCCTGCCACTTCTTGTCGCCATAGGTCCATCCGCCACGTACACCGTCGACGAGAGTCTGGTCGCCGGCAGCAGGATACTTGGGAGAATACTTCTTATTGAATATCACCTTGCAGCCACGTGCCTTGTGAGCAGTAGGCTTGAGCGACTCAGGACGCTCTCCCTTCTCATGCTTAAGGTCGAACGTGTTGACGCCAGCCTTGCGCAACACCTCAATCTGCTGCAGCGCACGCTGCTTAAACTCAGGATAATCCTTCTTCTTCGTTCCGTTCCATCCAATCTCGGCAATGGCAAGAGCACGCGGATAAAGCATGTACTCTACGTGTTCCCGAGTCGGGATATATTCAGTCCACAGATTAGCCTGTACGCCTGTTATCATGTTTCGCTCAGCCTCCGGCAAGTCCTCGCCGGGCACATAGCCATACACTTTCTCAAGAGGCAGATAGCCTCCGATGGCCTCAGGCTGTGTGTTCGGAGCGTCCTGATAAGCATCAAGGTAGCAGTAAGCACCCGGAGAGAGAACCACATCGTAACCGTGCTCGATGGCTTCATGCGCCTTCTCTGTTCCTCGCCATACCATAACGGTGGTGTTCTTGGCAAGGTTGCCGGCGATCACCTCGTCCCAACCCACCAGCTGTCTGCCGTGCTCGTTGAGGAAACGTCCGAAATGGGCAATCAGACTGGCCTGCAGACCTTCCTTGTCCGTGCCCAGCTCCTTCATCTTGCGCTGGCAGAGCAGACATGTAGGCCATGACGCCTTGTCAGCCTCATCGCCACCTACATGGATATACTTGGACGGGAAGATGTCCATCACTTCCTTCAGAACATTCTCAAGGAAGTCGTATGTTGCCACACTACCCACACAGAAGTCCATCTGCTTGTATGGCTCATGTGTGCAAGACAGTTCGGGATAAGCCGTCATCACCTCAGCCGAGTGACCCGGCATCTCTATCTCGGGCACGATGGTTATGCCGCGCTCAGCAGCGTAAGCAACGAGATCGCGCAATTGGTCCTGCGTGTAATAGCCGCCGTAAGCGCCTTCCGATCCTTCTTCGATGTAGCGTGCGCCGTTCTTCGACCATTCCTTCCATGTACGCTCAGGACGCCATGCCGCCAACTTGGTGAGCCAAGGATAGCGCTTTATCTCGATGCGCCATCCGGCAGCGTCGGTGAGATGGATGTGCAGGCGGTTGAACTTATACTTAGACATTATGTCCACCTGCTTCTTGATGAACTCAATCGGCTGGAAATGACGCGACACGTCGAGCATCAGCGAGCGCCACTTATATGCCGGAGCGTCGTCAACGTCGCAGCAGACAATGCCACTCTTCGAGGTTAGCTGACCGATGGTCTGCCAAGCATAACGGAATCCGTCAGAGGTGGCAGCACTTACAAGAAGTGTGTCGGAAGTGATATGCAGGCGGTAAGCCTCAGGCGATGAAGGATTCGCCATACGTGCGAAGCGCACCACACGGCGACCATCATTCTTGGCTGCCTTCAGCCAAGGCTTTGAGTAGATGTTCTCCGCAACGTCACCAGCAAGGTTCTCCACCTTTACATTGCCCGGTGCCGACGGGAAGAAGCCCTTTGCCTTCACAAACGACTGCGGCTTGGGAAGCAATGACTGGGCATTGGACGTGAGGGCCATCATAGAACATGTGGCCAAGAAAAACAATTTTACGAATTTGTTTGTCATAGAATGGTTTTTATAAAAAACGTGGTAAATCGTAATGTAAGACGTAATAAAGTAGTCTGCGAATACATCAGTATTCATTGCAAAATTAGTAAAAAAAAGTGAGCTATCGGCGTTTAGCGGTCTCTAATTTGTTTTCTTTTACACTATATAAACGCAAGAAAAAGCAGAATACTACAAAAGCTGAGAAAAAAACATGACATTCAGCCATTATAAAAGAAATCCTTACAAAAGTTTGGGAGATTTCGATTTAAAGCGTATCTTCGCAGATACAAGGCTAATAGGAGCAACAGATATGACAGACAACAGATTTAGGAGACTGCCAGTAGGCATTCAGTCGTTTAAAATAATCAGAGAGGAGAACTATCTCTACGTGGACAAGAGCGACATCGTATGGAACATGGTCAACTTGGGAGATAAGTATAACTACTTGAGCCGCCCACGTCGATTCGGCAAGTCTGTACTTGTCGATACGCTGGAGGCGTACCTTGAGGGAAGAAAAGACCTGTTCGATGGGCTGAAGATAATGCAAATGGAGAAAGAATGGAAGCAATATCCTGTCATACGTCTTGACATGAGCCGTGGAGGAGCCAACGAAGAGACTCTGCGCTCATACCTGAACCTGCGCTTTAAGGATTATGAGGAGAAATACAACATTACTCCCGATCCTACCGCCATGCTTGCCGACCGCTTTCATGCAATAATAGCCACTGCCTATAAGCAGACCGGACTGAGAGTGGCAGTCCTCATAGACGAATACGACTCTCCCCTGCAACATTCATGGAAAACTCCCGAACATGAAAAATGCACGGGGGTATACCGTGAAGTTTTTGCCATACTAAAAGCAGACGACGAATACGAACAATTCATCTTCATCACGGGCATCACCAAGTTTACCCAAATATCCCTCTTCTCTGTCCTCAACAATCTGTCCAACATCAGCTTTATGCCTGAATATGCTGCCATCTGCGGCATTACAGAAGAGGAGATAAAAGAGAACTTCATGCCTGAGCTCAAACAGATGAGTGAAGCAAACAACTGGTCTATACAGGAGACTCACGACCGACTGAAAGCATATTACGACGGCTATCACTTCAGCGAGGAGAACATGGTGGACATCTACAATCCATATAGTCTTGTCAATGCTTTAAAGCAACGTAAAATCAAAAATTTCTGGACATCTTCTGGAGCAACGTCACTACTCCCAAAGTTTGTTGACAATGCAGAACTTCGTCTCAGCAAATTTGAGAATTGTTCTGTAATGCGCAACACCCTGGAACTGTCTGATGTATCAGGAGGCGGTGCCGAACTGTTTCTATATCAGTCTGGCTACCTCACAATAAAAGAAAGCGACGAATTTGGCTACATCTTAGGATTCCCGAATGAGGAAGTAAAGCAAGCATTATACGAAACCGTACTGCCTGCTCTTGCTATGCGCTCTGAAAACGAAATACAGTCGCTACAAGCTGGTCTTTACAGAGAATTGGGCACAGGTCAGATAGACGAAGCTATGAAGTCGTTAAAAGCCCTCATCGCCGACGTTCCATACAGCAACAAGAAACTTGCCTCTATGGATATGGAGGAACGCTACCGCCTCATCATCAGTACCATCCTTAATGCCATCGGCTTGAATGTTGAGGTGGAGCGCATGATGGCAACAGGCAGAATAGACATGACGGTGAAGACCTCACGCTACATCTATGTCATAGAACTGAAATTGCGTAACAACGGTGGCAAGGAAGCTGCCACAGAGCAAATTCTCAACCGCCAATATATGGAACCCTTCAAGGCAGACAAGCGCAAAGTAATAGGATTGGGCATCGAACTTGACGAAGAAGGAAAGGGACTCTTGGATTGGAAGAGAGCGGAATAAAGAGGCTGAGGTTTCCGGTGATATGCCCCGAAATAACGTCTTCATATCCACCATGCAAATATAGTACAAAGAGTAAAAACATGTTACAAAATAAAAATCAATTCTAGAGAATCAAAAAGCTGTTTTTATGGTGTTTTGCTGTGCAAACAGCACCCAAGCTTAACAATAGCGCCACTTTTACACTACAATAGTGCCACTATTAGAGTGTAAAAGTGGCGCTATTGCATGATAAAAGTGGCACTATTACAGTGTAAAAGTGGCACTATTGCAGCAAAAAACGGCTCTTTTGCGAGTCTGATTTCATAACATTTCTCCCGAAAACCGCATAACACACTGTGTATGAGCGTATTGTCTCCAAATGCTCAAAACTCAAGAATTTCGCACCAAAGATTTTGTTGTGCGCTCAGCTCATAGTATTGAGCATCAGAAATGCAAATATTGTCAGGCAAACTAACCGCCAAACAGGAATTTTATCAGCGAAATCCGGTTAGGCAGGGCTTTCTGTTCCTGTCTGCACCACTGCAAGCAGCCGTGTAACTTGCTGGGTTTCTATCTTCAATGCCGCGGGCATTCTTTCCGTATCAGTCTAATACTATCATTCTTGCTGTAGCATTATCCATTTCAGGCATTGTCTTTCCAATCGGAGCGTTGATATAAGTTCCGTCTGCTATGATATATTTGTGTCCTTTATACATGATGTAATCCCCCTTTACATTGCCTTCTGAGAATTCTATCGCAGATGCAAGATGACCAGGATAATATACGAGGATGCACTTCAGACCAAGCAAGTCGCGCACTAAGCGTGTGAGAAGGATTGAGCGGTCCTCACAGTCGCAATATGGATAGAACAGACTTTCTTCGGCAAAGAACGCTCTGTCTCCACCCCATACCTTGTCGTCATATTCGTATTCGAGTCCTGTTTGTACCATATTGAGTAGGCGACTTACTGCTTCAAATTGCGAAAGACCTTCCAACTGTCTGCGCAATTGCGGATAGATGAGACTGCTTGTGATTGCATCCATAGGCGTGTTGGCGTACATAGCCCATCGTGTCATTATATCGTCATCAATAAACGAAGTAGGATAAGTGGAATAGAAGTCCATAAGATTTTTGTTTACGGATGCTTCTATACCAAAACCTCCATAGCGTTTTGATGTGATTCTGCGAATGTCCGACGGCATTGAAGTGAATCTCTGGCATGTATTAATGTAGAGCGACAAAGGTTTCTCATTCGGAAATTCTACATTACATATCGAGAGGCGTGTCGGCAACTGTTCGAAGCCAAAGTAGGTTTCACCATCTATTTCGTACGAGACGTGGTCGTAAATATAGTGCTTTGATGCATAGAGCATATAAAGGCGATTGTCGTTTGCACCCAGACGCATCTTATAGCCCGACTGCATATAGAGGTACGCCATGAGCAGAGTGGCGGCGTTTGTCCGCTCTCCTACTATGCTGTAAGCCAGCGAACGCAGCATTTGCAGATATGCCCAATCGCTTAGTTGCAGTGAATCGCGCAGTGCAAGGCAGTCTATTATCATATTGTCGTAGCTGTTGCCGGTAAGCGTCTGCAAGGCATCAGCCACATTGTTATTGCTTGATCCGTCAAGTGTTAATTTTATATCGGAATCAAATCTCACCTTACATTGTGTACCGAAGAATGTAAATGCAGTGTATTTCTGCACCTCGACAGGAACTTCAATGATTGGTTCTATGGGTTGTGGCTGGGGCTGGGGAGGTTTTGGTGTAACAACTTCCTCTATTACAATTGGCTTTTCCTCCACAGGTTTCTGTTCGTCTTCTTCGGGCATAACCACTGGTGGGACGGGCTTTTCTTCCGGTACCGGCACCGGTGCTGTGTGTTCAAAGTCTTTCCACGGATTTCGTACAAAGCTTATAAACTCATTCATAGCCTGCTTGCGGAAATCCTCGAATTCTTTTCTTGTCTGTTTTCGGAAATCGTCGAGCCCACGTCTTAGCTTGTTATTTGAAAGCGTTTGGGCATGACCCCAAGCTATATTAAGAGCCATGCCCAATACTATTATTATATATCGTTTGTGTATCATAATTTATCATCAAAGACAGTATCGACAATATCGTAAAGCTTGTCGCCTTCATTTTCGAGTTCCTGTTCCATATTGCGCTTAATTCGCGCAATGAGTTCCTTCTTGTCGAAGGCTATACGCACTTGTACCTCAAAGTTGTTGTTGGGTAATCTGCGGTAGATGGCAAGCACAGGAATAGCGTTTGTCAATGTCTTGTCTACAATCATTCTCGATCTTTGGTTAAACTTGTCGATAGTTGTTGCCGTCAGAGCATTGCTCTGGCTATTGTCGAGTTTCTGCTGCATTGCCGTTACAAGTTCGGTCTTCAACATTGCTGCAAGTTCTGTCTGTGCTGCTGCTCGTGCTGCTGCATAGCCTGAGTTGTACGTTCCTGCTGTCTGCTGTGCCGTCTGCATGATATATCGTTTTGTGACGTTTCCGCTTTCGTCTGTTGTCAGTTCAGCGCTGTAAAGCTGGCTTCTCGTCACCTGTTGCGCTATGTCTATGTCTCCGACTGGCACTGTCCATCCCTCAGCCTTAAGTTCCTTTGCTTGTTTCTTTGCCTGTTTGGTGGGTTTGGCGTTGAGCATTTTCATATTAATGGCATTGAGTTCCTGCTGTTGTCTTGCCAGTTCCATTGCTGTTTGTGCGGTTGCTGTGGTTGCAATCATGATTGCTGCCACAAAAGAAAGAATCTTCTTCATAATCCTATTATTTTTTTATTGTTTATATTATTTGCCAGTTTAAGCAAGAGGGGCAGAAAAAGTAACCCTTAGATGTTGGAAAAAACATCATAATCAGTTGATTTCTTCCAGCAATGCCTTGGCTTCAGCCTGGTGTTGGCAATAACCCTTTGCCTTCAGGTATTTGTGCAACTGTCTTCGGGCTTCTTTTACGTCGTCAAGTTTCACGAGCAGATAGATGTATGCCCAGCGTAATTCGCTGTTGGTGTTTCTCTCCAATTCTTCTTCGTAAACCAATTCCTCATCGTCGAATTCCACATCCTTTCCATATAAATCTTTCAATGCTATATCTGAGGTGTGCAGAGCCTTCTTCGTAACGGTCAAAGCCTGTTTGTAGTCTTGCCGATTCATTAATTTGGTTATCTCAGCAATGTCGGCATTTCCACTACGATAGTCGCTGAACTTAGGCTGCGATATGCCGGTTTTGTCCAAAGGCGATATTTGCATACGCCACAATGGTACTAACACGAGTGTAAGCAATACCACTGCTGCCATTGCTGAGACGATGCTGGTGTATAGTCTTGCTGTAGTGCGTCGTGCCAGACGCTGCTCCATTTCTGCCATACGCTCCAGCTTCCTCTTTCTCTCTCCGAGCCTTGCCACAATTAGCATAGTATCGCCATCGGCGACATTGGGATTAAATTTCTCTTCGTTCATAGCATGGGTTGTTTTAGATGTTACATTTACGAAACTCTTCTGTTGCCATGCTCCGCAACGTGTTCATGCATTTGTTCTTGGCTGTCTTCAGACCGTTCTTGCTCGAACTTCTGTCGCTGCGCAGCATAAGAATCTCGTCAAGGCTTTTGCCTTCGTAATAGAACATAGTGAGGATTTCTACGCAACGTGGCGAAAGGCGCTGTATGCAATCATCCACAATACGTGCTTTCAGCGTGTCAGCACTCTCTTCACAAGGCATCTTCATCGTTTCGGAGTGTTCCGCATTGTCGAAAATCTCGCCGTAATAGTCGAGTCGTTCGCTGCGTACGAGTTCGCGATATTCCATCTTTGCGAACGCCATCACAAACGTCAGCAGGCTGCATATCATCGGATGTACCTCACCTGTATGTCGGCGTCGCACTACATTACCGTCAGAAACAGATATGGTACCATTGGTCATTTCTGTCCATATCTTCAGGAAAGCGGTCTGGAAAATCTCCTGTTTGCGGTCCTTGTCGAAGAAAACTTCCTTGAAATGGCGGTCAAAATAGCTCCGTGCTGAAGCGTAGAACCATTCCTCCATGTTCTTGTCGTGCCGCCAAATGCCCTCCACCACCTCTGCATCGGTATGGTTACGGCGCATTGTTTTCATTTTTAGCAACATTCCTCTAAGTTTCTTTTTACTTGTTTATATGTTAAAACACTTCTGGCATGAAAGTAACCCATACTGCCGACACTTATTGTTCTTTATCGGGCAATACTCTTATCATCAATGTTTGCACCTGCAGTTCAGGATCGTAGTTAAGATGTTTTTCCAACCAATGGTTAAACTTCCTGCGTGTCATCGTACGCATAAGGTCGGCATTGATGAACGGATTGGGTGAGAACACCACATGCACATAATTAATTTCCGGTTCTTCGCCACAAGTCATCTGATAGCCGTTTTCGTCATTTTCGAAAAAGATATGGCGCTTGTCCTTGCCCACACGAAACGGCAAATCGTCATTACCGATGTATGGCAGGATGCACACCACCGTGTTGCGGTCCTCGAAGAACGCTGCCATATAACCCGCTTTCGGCGAACAGAACGACATTGCGAAGCGGTCGCCGGCAACGTACTCGCTGCTTTCATAGCGGTCGGATGTGCCGTTGCGCAGTGTTTTTGCCACAAATTCCACGGGAGCATATTCTATTGGTGTTGCGTAGAAGTCGACGGTGACGTTCATCGTGAACATATTGTCGGCATATACAGGCTCCGAAACCACGGGAGCATTTATGTGTCTCACCAGTTTGCCTTTAACCTGAAGACGAGACATTTGGTCGAAACGGTCGCCACGGTTTGTGAGTTCAAGCAATGACTGCGATGTGACAGTGGTGCCAAACTTATCTGCCAACGCCATAACAATGGCATTCTCAATGGCTTTGGTCCTGGCTTCGTCATACGAAATACTGCCTGAATATGTATAAGCATAAGTTCCTCCGCACCTTTCCTGCTTGACTTTGGCAAGCAGTGAAGAGATACAGAGGAACAATATAATGGTTATGAAGACTATTCTCTTCATTGTGAATCAGATTAGAAGGTATATCCTAAGGTGAGGGATAACATTGGGATATTATATTCATCATCATAATATGATTCGATATCAACAGTCTTATTTATAGAATAAAACCCAGTCACACCTATTACGACATGTTTCAACTCTAAAGCCAAATCGATTGATGGACCTACAAGGAATGCTTCATTATAACCAGCCAATGAAAAATAACCTCCTGCAACACCTAGTTTCGGCACAAAAAGACAATTGTTACCTATTCTTTTACGATAACCCATATTAGCATGAAGCATAGCAGCTGTGTTATCACCTTCTGTGGCTAATTGCACTGCGGGAGAAAATACCCATAAGCCGACATTCTTAAGTGATATATTTGCTTGAGCAATGATTGTATACGGATAACCTTCAAGAAAAGCTCCACCAGCTCGCACATTATAAGTATTCTGTGCATTTGCTCCAATGGCAGTCATTGCCATTGCCAATGATAAAAGAAATTTTTTCATAATCGTTTTTATTTTTAGAATTTAATATTTTTCCATGTATTCAGCATCTTCGGCGAAACAGTCACACAGGGTGTCTGCTTCTTGCCTTTTGCCACAACAGATTTGCGCATGACGTTCTTCTTCACATAGTCGTAGAGTTCGCCGTAGCTCACCTCGCCTTTCGTGTCCTGTAGTTTCTTCATGACAAAGTAGGAGAAGAGTCCGTGTGCCTGTTCTTCGTAAGCAAGAGCCGTCTCTGTGCCTGATGCTGCTGTGAGCACCACAACATTGCCCGTTACTGCTTCTTGCTTTACCACTGGTGCGATGCCACGGTGAGTTTCGTCAAGGGCTGCCACATTCTGACGGTCGTTACCGCTGAAACAAGCGTCAATAAGCACAAGCGCACTGTTGAGAGGAAGTTTTCCGAGTGAAGTATATATTTCTTTAAGGCTATAGCCGTTATTCACGTCGTTGATGCTGACGTCTGCAGGGATAAGCTTGCAGTTGCCTTTCTCGTCAGGCACTCCGTGTCCGGCATAATACACAATGAAGTTGGCGTCCTTACCATACACATCTGCCACTTCACCGAACCATTTCAGCATCTCCTTCATTTCCAAATACTTGGCGTTTACAGCAAAGCGTATGTTCTCTCGTGGCAGTCCTAAAGTGCGCAGACAATATTCCTCGAATGTCTTGCCGTCCTGAGCTGCATATTTAACGTTCGGGGTGTCCTGATTGGCATATTTCTCATTGGCTACAATCAGGCAGAACGTGTTTTCGCGGCTCATAGAACTTCTCGGGATGTTCATGTCGATGTCTGATGTGCCGGGGGTGATGCTTGTGATTTTAGGAGCCGAGGGCTTGACACCGCTAACTTCATCTTTACCTGCAGCTGAGTCATCGCCATAATTACTAAGGTCAATTCCTGCTATAGGATCAGAATAAGTTGGAACAACTGCTTTAGTATAGATTACATTACCTGCCAAAAGGTCTGACTCGTGGATTGTGGAAGGCATGTTGAATTTTGTCGTAGTTTTTGGATTGAATGCTTTCTTACCCACTTTCTCAATAGAATTTGGAATATAAATTTCTGAGAGCTTTGTAAAACCAAAGAAACAATAATTAGAAATCTCTGTGATGCCTTGCTCAAGCACAACTGTGCGAGTTTTATATATATTTGCAATTTGGCCTAAATCAACTGTAGAAACTTGCAGTGTATGGCCTCTCTTGTCCTTTACTTGTGCGGGAATGACCACCATAGCGGCTTTGTTGTCGAAGCCTGTTATGACGGCTTTGCCATCCTTTACCTTGCATTTGAATGCTATTCCGCGATTGAAATAGGTGAACGATTCGGCTGAAACATTGATTGCCAGCATCAAAACCATAATAAATGATAACAGCTTTTTTGTATTCATATTTTTAGTGTTTTGTTTGTTAAAGTCATTTTCGTATAAAGGTAACCCATCTATCGTAATTTATTTGCGTCCTGTCACCATCGGTGTTTGTCTGATGCGGCTCTCATAGGTACTGAAGATGGCGGCAAGTCTCTTTTCCAATGTGCTGCGGCTCATGTTTATTGTCTTCCTTCCGAGGGTGTAGAGGGCGTACGAGAGTTTGCCCACTCGCTTGCCTTTCACTTCCGAACTGAGTTGGTAGGGTTTGCAGGCACTTATTGTCAACCATTGCTCTTTAATGGGTTTTGCTGAAGGAGTACCGGGTCGTCGTGGAATATTGAATTTTATGTCCACTCCTCTGACACATTCATCGTCGTCGCCGCAAGTGGCATCACCGCTATGACAGGCATCAATCGCTACTATAAGTTGGCCTTTGCTACCGATGCGGCGCCTTATCTGTTGAAGAAACACAGCCACCTCATCATCACTGAAATGTCGTTCGCCACGGTCTTGTGGACAGTAAGTCATGTATGCGTCGTACGGAATCCAAGATTCGTCCCACTCCGAGTGGCGTCCTGTCCAGCGCATTGCTTCGTCGCCGTCAAGGTCTGTCATGAGTTGCCCATGTCCCGAATAGTGTATATACACGATGTCGCCCTGTTTGCAACGGGCGGCAAGCTGCTTGAAAGCTTTCACCATATTAGCCTTAGTGGCTTGCTCGTTGCGTAGCGTGGCAATATCGGTGAAGCCCATGTCTTGAAGCATATTCACCACATAGTGCATGTCGTTGTCACCATTTATCTTAGCCCAACGTGTATCTAATTGTTTGCCTAAACCGAGCACTAAAGCACGGTGGACGGCACCGCAACATGTTGCAGCACTACACAATACCATAATGACTGTAAGCACGAATCTGCTCATAGTTGTCGCTTCTGTCGTTTAAACGAGTGTAATATAATAATGGGTTAGTTTGTGAATACAAAAAAAAGCGTGGAGCCAGTCCTCTGCTCGTTCCACGTGTTAAGGCCTTCGCACTGCCCTGTAAGTCGAAACGAGCAACGCTGAAAGCCCCACGTAAATGTATATATAGACTATTCCACAAGATACAATCCACTCATAGAAATGGACATAGCATCTTGAAAGGAATGTATATAATACACCCAAGGGGCGTTCCCGTTGCTTTGTTTTTGACTAACAGTTTGAATTTGCGAAGTTCTAACACGTCAAAACCAAAGCGTCAGTAACGCCTTTTATGTATATATGTCCTCCCGCCTTAGCCCATATAGGGCTTTCAGCATCGCCAAATTTTCAATTCAGCCTTGTCAGTATATTTTGCACTGACATCGGGTTAGACGCTGCAAATGTAATACTTTATTTTGAAATAGCAAAGAAAGCATCATTTTATTTAAGATTATCGGTGTGATTATCCCAAATCGGTCATTAGAAAAAGTTTCTTGTCATTTTCTAATGACCGATTTGGGATAAAAGAATTGAAGAATGATTTCTCCATCGATGACTTGGTCACAAATAACTTCTGGGCAACAGAGGTATGTGGGAATTTCATTGTCATGGCATATAACTTCATGTCGTTGTTCAGACATGCGCTGATCAATTCCAACAAGAAGAAATTTCTGAAGACCATCCGATACGAGTTGATATCAACACCAGCCTATCTGGGAAGAACAAAAGACAAGCACATCCTATATTTGGCTAGATCACTAAAAACACGACAATCATTCTTATCTATATGGGAAAAATTAAAGGATTTCTCTTTGCCGTACGACACAGAGAAATCCTAATGACCGATTTGGGTTTATACATATTTTTAAAAGTCTGATTGTCAACTATATACATAGTAGAAATATATAAGGTTCTAACCCCTCGCAAAACGTCCATTAACAAAAATTTATAATTTAAGCTACAACGAACACATCTCCATTAGTATTATCAACTCTATATTGATTCGTGCAAATAAATGTAGGATTACGACGGTTATTCGTGCGAAAGATTGGAGGGAAAAAAGTCAGAGCCTCTTTCAATTTAAAACTTAGACAGGTGAGAAGCAGATAAAAGCCATAAGTTTTTGGTTTTGTGCTCACTTTTTAAAGTTCAGAATTGAAGAGTTGCGTTCTTTTGCTTACGGACTGTAACTATAATTTGTTAATTTAATTCTTCGAGCCACTTTTTCAAGTCGGCTCGTTACTAAAGTTTCGCAAGGGCTCACCCGATAAACCAGGGGGATTATGCATATAGCTTTGTAAGTCTGAAAAGA
>OIXX01000147.1_pt1 | contig 56693 bp, 39 predicted proteins | sample 1588161 | NCBI WGS metagenome assembly OIXX01 (sample SAMN03283274) | human gut metagenome | biome: human-associated habitat; material: feces | host: Homo sapiens | place: Peru | collected 2012 | reverse complement strand
GTTCTACCCTATGTGATACACCCCAAAACGGCCGTTCTCGGACGGGCTGGGGGGGTACTTGTGCTTCTTCAGATAGAAGGCAAGATATCCTAGCAACACCAAGTTGATGATGCTGATTATTATAAGAAATTCAGAAAAATATAGCTCTAGATAATCCTTCATATTCGTTTCCGTTACTGTATATTTGAGTTCTTTTGCAGTATTGGCGCAATCGGGTAGCATGAAAACTTACTTTCCAATTACCGGATGCCTTTTTCAACTTGCAAAGTTACCACTATTTTTTTGAAATAGGAAATATTTTCGTTATTTTTTTGCAATTATTTGTTTTTTAGTTAGTTGATGTTTCATTACTGTTAAAATTTATCTGTTCTTCATCCTGTGTTTTTGCTTATTTCTAAAAAACTCCACCCATTTTTACCCTTGTAGTTTTCTTATTTTTAAAATCCATTTCTTTACTTTTGAAGATTTTTAAAATGTTTTTGGATGCCCTTTCGTAATTTTGCAACCCAAAACAAAAATGTTTTCAGCAGGAACGATATGAAATAAGAAAGTTCTCTACAGAAAGGATATTATATGATAATTGATTGAACTTGTAAGTGAAAGATTGTATTTGAATATGAAAGTAATAAGTAAATTGATAATCGTAGCTAATCTGATGTGTCTCTGCAGCCGTTCGGTGCATGCCCAGCAGATTGGCTTCAAATCCAATACGCTTTATTGGGCCACCACAACCCCCAACATTGGGCTTGAGATGGAGGTAGGCAAGAAGAAGACGGCTCAGGTTTTCCTGGGCTTGAATCCTTGGAAGCAGAGTGGCGGAGACCAGTCTAGACTTCGTCACTGGCTGGTGATGCCAGAGTATCGCTACTGGTTCAGCCAGAACTTCGAGGGATGGTTCCTGGGTGCCCATGCCTTGGGCGGCCAATATAATGTGGGAGGCGTGAAGTTTCCTTTCGGATTGTTGAAAGGACTGCGCAACCATCGCTATGAAGGTTGGTATGCCGGAGGCGGCATCACTGCCGGAAAACAATGGAATCTTTCTAAGCACTGGAACTTCGAGGCTTCGCTCGGATTGGGCTATATCCATACCCAATACGATAAATTCGAATGTGGTACCTGTGGTGAAAAACTCAACTCTGCTCATAAGAATTATGTGGGACCCACCAAGGTGGCTCTTTCCCTCATTTATTTGATTCCGGGTAGGGCAGATGAAAAACGCTCAACAGATGCTCCTCAGATCATCGAGAGCATTCAGCAACCTAAGCAGAATGTACTGAAGCCGGTGCTGCAGTTGCAGGCAGTCGTTGCCGAGGCTCCAAAGATCCGTCATTTGGATAAGCGTGCCTATATCGATTTCCCGGTCGATAGGATAGAATTGCGTGCTGATTATCGCCGTAATCCGGCACAGTTGGATAGCATTATCACTACCATCAAGGCATTGAAGGCGGATAAGAACCTGCAGGTGATAGGCATCAATATCCATGGTTTTGCTTCGCCGGAAGGTTCGTATAAGCATAATGAGTATCTGGCAAAGAATCGTGCCATCACCCTGACAGAATATGTGCGCAAGATGGTAGAGTTGCCTGACAGCATCTTTGCGGTATCATCTACTGCCGAGGATTGGGAGGGTTTGCGTGAATATATCAAGGAGAGTCATTTAGAGAAGAAGGAGCAACTTCTGTCAATTGTCCAGGATAAAAAGCTGGATCCAGATGCTCGTGATGCGAAGCTGAAGCAGCAATATCCTGCACAGTATCGCACCCTGCTCACCCTCTGCTATCCGGCTCTCCGCCATAGCGACTACCACATTACTTATAAGGTTAAGCCTTTCGATGTGGAAGAGGCAAAGCAGATCATGAAGACCAAACCGCAGCTGTTGTCGCTCAATGAGCTGTTTATGGTGGCCCAGACCTATGAGGTAGGTTCTAAGGACTTCAATGAGGTGATGGAGCTGGCGGTTCGCATGTATCCAACGGATGAAACGGCAAACCTGAATGCTGCCATTATCCGTCTGAACAACGGAGATGCCGATGCTGCCAAGCCATATTTGGATAGAGCAGGTGCCTCTGAGGAAGCCGATGCCGCAAGAAAGGTGTATGAAATGATGATGATGCAATAGAACGAAAAAGAAATTATAAGTAAAAATAAAACTATAGAATTATGAAGAAATTTACGGTGCTTTCATCAGTGCTGGCTTCAGCGTTGATGATGACGATGATGTCTTGCTCAAGCAGCGATGATTTGAATGGTGGCGGTGCAGATGCTAACGATAAGTCTTATCTTGCCATCAGAATTAACAATGTGGGTTCTGTAGCCGGTTCACGTGCTGCTGATGATTATGCAGTTGGTACGGATGACGAGAACCATATTGAGAGTGTAAGATTCTATTTCTTCAATTCTGACGGAACTCCTTATATCCTGAAGAATGATGGCCAGTCTACAGGTAAAAACTGGTTGGAGAAGAACAGTGATCTGAATACGGAAAACAAGCAAAATCCAAATGTGTCTATGATTTCCAATCCTCTTTTGGTTATCGAGGGCAATACCGGAGCTTCACCAGCCGTTATGATTGCAGTCATCAACCCTAATTCCCTGGATGGAAATAAGCTCGGTAATGGTGCCAAGACTTTGGATGAAGTGAAGCGTACTTCTATCTTCTCTCAGTTTTATACCACTGATAACAAGAACTTTGTGATGAGTAATTCTACCTTTGTTGCCAATGGTGTGGAGAAATGTGCTTCCATCGTAACAGGACATGTTGCTACCGATGCAGCTGCAGCTAAAGATAATCCTGTAGATTTGTTTGTAGAGCGTGTTGTAGCTAAGGTTCAACCTACTATCAATGCTAATTACACTGCTACTGATGGCAGAAAATGGACAAAGATTGATGGCAAGGATGCTATGAAGGTAGGTGTTTACGGCAACAATGATATCTATGCCGTAGTTGATGGATGGGGTGTTGCCGATGAAAATGGCAAGGCCGAACTGGTAAAGCAGGTTGATACTAAATGGAATGATGAATACCTGGGTATCAGTGTATGGACATCGCCTGATTACAATCGTTGTTTCTGGACTTCTTCCGTAGCCTTTGCTGCCGGTACTGCTGCAGAAGGTAATGTTCCGCTTAATCATTCTTACACGGATTATGCTAAACGCAAGTTAACAGACTGTGCCTACACCTTGCCAAATGTGCCAACTTCTGTAAATGAAGACCCTTATGCCAGCACTTTGACCAAGATGGTGCTTGCCACTCATCTGGTTTACAAGGATGGAGAGAATTACAAGCCTGCTGAGATTTGTCAGTATCGTGGTGAGGAATACCTGCATGTAGAAAATGTGAAGACAGCAGTTGCCAAAAACTTTGCTGATTACTATATCAAGAAGGGTGATACCCGCACCAAGTTGCAGCCATCTGATATCGACTTCACTACCAAGGCTACTGGTATCAAGGATTATCAGGTAGTTGCTACCTTGCGTACGTTGGCTGCTGATGAGACTTTGCAGAAGAAAACGGGAACCACAGAAGAAGAATCTTCATACACAAATGTAACCAAGGAAACTTTTCAGAACTTGATGAACGAAGAGCCAGCTCAGATTCGCAAAGATGGTAAGGCATATTACTTTATTCCTATCCGCCATCTGGGTACCGACCCAACGAAGGTGGGCTACTACGGCATCGTGCGTAACCATGTGTATAGCATCAACATTCAGAATATGTACGGATTTGGTACACCGGTTTATGACCCAGACAAGACCATCGACCCAACCATTCCATCTAACGATGCTACTTACCTTGCAGCCCGCATCAACGTGCTTTCTTGGCGTGTTGTAAAGTATGACGCAGATTTGGATAAGACAAAATAATGAAGATGCAGATTCGTACCCTTACATGGGACACGTTCTTATCTTGGTTGTTGCTGCCACTGAGCCTGACCCTCGTGTCATGTTCCTGGTGGCACGATGACCAGGAAGGGTGTGAGGCTACCAGGTGTGTTCGTTTTGTTTACGATATGAATATGCTCTATGCCGATGCTTTTGCTCATGAGGTGAAAACCGTCACGCTTCATGCCTTTGATTCGGAGGGAAAACTGGTCTATTCCAAGACTGCTCCAACTTCAGAGATTCTATCCGAAGAGGGAATGAATGTGGATGATATGCCATCGGGGGTATATGATCTTCAGGTTTGGGCTGAGGGCGAAGAACGCCATCCTGGTTCCTATATATATAAAGGTGAAGATGGTAAGGATAGCTGGGAAAAGGCTAGCATGGGCGATTTCCAGGTTCTCGTGAATCGGGATGATAACCATCAGGTAAACCATGACCTTACTCCGCTGTTTCATGGCATCCTGCGAAATGCCGACCTCACTGCTGTTTTTGGCAAAACCAAAACAGTAACCGTCAGGCTCACCAAGGATACCAACCATTTCAAGATCATATTGCAGCATCTCTCGGGAAAGAACTTGAGCGCAGAAGATTTCGACTTTGTCATTACGGATAACAATGGCTATCTGGATTATGACAACAGTCTCCTGCCGGATGATGAACTTGCCTATTCAGCATGGAGCAAGTATGAAGGCATGGCTGGTGTGAACGGCGATACGGGCGAGCAGACCTCCGTATCTGCAGCCTTGGCAGAGTTGACCACCTGCCGACTCGTGAAAGGTCATCAGATGCGCCTGCATGTATATGAGCATTCCACAGGCAGAAGCATCATCAATATTCCATTGATAGATTATGCCTTGCTGGTAAAGGGAAATTATCTGAGCAGGATGGACGACCAGGAATATCTTGACCGTCAGGATTCATACAGTCTCGTATTCTTCCTCGACGAAAAGGCTAACTGGCTGGCTACAACCATCTATATCAATTCGTGGAGAGTGGTATTAAGTAATTCCGATTTCGGACCTTCAAAATGATGAATATCAATAAGATATTTCAATATTTGCTTGCCCTGGCAGGTGTAATCACCTGCATGGCGTGCAGCGATTCTGCCGACCGTGCATCGGATGATGGCTACGTAAGGGTGGTATTCCAGCTATATATGCCATCCTCTACGGTGGCGACCCGTGCTGGGGAAAGCGATTGGGAATATGCCATCGACAAGAGCCGATTGCATGTGGTTTTCTATAGTCAGGATGGCCGTGCCATCGGTGGGGTGGAACATCTGGTGCTTCTGCCTACCCAGAAGGAGAATGAATATCAGGTTACCGGATCCATCAAGTTGGATAAGTTGCAGATGACTAACAGCGGCTTTTCTGGAAAGGTGATGGTTTATGCCAACATCAATGGCGTGGGCGAGCAGGCCGATTTCTCGGAAGATAATCTGAACCGCCTGACCTTCAGCTATCAGCCTACCACGCCCCATTTCATTCCAATGTGGGGTGTGAAGCAGCTTGAAAACATTCCTTTCGAGGCAGGAAAGCAGTATGACATCAAGACCATCAATCTGCTCCGTGCAGAAGCCAAGATTCATGTTTCGCTTCGCCAGGATATGATAGATGCGGGATATACGCTCACGCAGGTAAACCTCCTGGGACACCAGCAGCAGGGCTATTGTCTGCCGCCGTTTGCCAGTGTTGCCCATCTGGAAGATGCCAACGGGCTTTCTGATGCGGATATGGGGCATTTCCACGAAGCCGCTCCTTCTTTGGATCCTGTTGATATGTTGCAGGGTGATGTCTATGTTCCTGAATATCGGAATAGCGGAGAGGGGGGTGATACGCCTGCCGTCATCAGTCTGCGGCTCAGAGACCGGTTTGGAAAGGAATCAGATTATCAGCTCAAGTTTGTGGATTATGATGCCAGCGGGGCTCCAACCTCCCGGGCAGTAGATATCCTCAGAAATCATTACTATCAGTTTCTGTTATATAAAGGCGAAAATGATATCCTGCATGTTAATTTGAATGTGCGAAAGTGGTATTACACTGAGCATGACCATATTATCATGTAAGAAATATCGTCTTAAGTGTTATAATGTAAATTCATGAAGAAATTATTATCATATATTTGTTGGGTGCTTGCCATCTTCTGTTTGATGGGATGCGGTTCCGATGGCGGTGCGGAAATGATTCCGGAACTGCCTGCGGCTGAACGCGTTTCCGTGAAACTACAGTTGGGCGTTTCTGAAAGCAGGGAGGCTACCCGAGCGGGATATAGTGATAGCTTGAATTCTTCGGGAGAATGGATGAAAAACTGGTTTGTGGTAATCGCCAGCAACAATCAGATAGACACTATCATCACCAATCATCCTTATGGTTCGGGCGAACAGGAACGTGCCTTGGACGACTGCTGGGTGAGACTGAAGCCGGGCAAGCATGTGTTCTATTCCTTTGCCAATATTCAGCCTGCCCAACTGGGCTTGCAGGGAATGAAGAAGGGAGATGATCTGCCAGCAGACTTTGACCGCTATAAGTATCATGTAGAGATACCGAAACTCGCCTTTGCCGACCACTGGACCGACTTCGGGGATGAATCCCAACCGTTCTTCAAGAACGGAATCCCCATGAGCAACCGCCAGGAGATAGATATCGATAGCAATATCAGATCCATCAACCTTGAAGTAATCAGAATGGTGGCGAAAGTGCAGCTCAGTATCACCAATAACTCCAGCCATCCCATTACCATCAGGAAAGTGGTTCTCTCCGACCAGACTCCCAATTCCATGGAGAACCTGATGCTTTTCCCTGCTGCCGATGAGGTCGATAACCAGGGAGTAGCCCATGTGGGCAAACCGAACCTCTGTACGCAGCAGAAACAGGTGGTTACCTACGAGGGACTGAACAACGGGGAAGGCTATACCGTGAGTGCCCATGGCGGCAAGCAGTATATCCGCTTCTATGTGAACGAAAGTGAGGCAACTGACGAGAATAAATATTTCGTGCTCCAGTTGCATACGGATGATGGCAACGGAGGGGAACTGACCCGCCGCTATGCGATGCTCAACTGGCGACAGATGTGTCGTAACGATTTCCGCATGATTCCCATCCAGTTGGACGATTATGCCATCGAGTGGCAGGTAGAGGCGTTTTCACCTATCGGTGTGTTGCCGCAGGTAGAAGAAGATAACAGCAATCTCACAGTTACCTTCGGCTATTACGGCGAGTTCCATATCATCCCGAAAATCAGGAAGATAAGCAATCAGCAGCTGGTGGATTCCTGGAATATCAGCAACCAGCAGCTTACGGAAGTGGTTTCTACGCCAGCAGGCGATGCAGGAACCTGCATCTTTGATGCCAAACCTTATTGGAATGCGACAGCCAAGCGTATTGAATGCGAGATGGGCAACCGGTCGGGCACCTCTGTCTATCAGTTGAAGATGACACTGAATGAAAATGGCGACAGGCTGACTCTGTCACGTAAAGTGAGATTTGTGATGAATTCGGTTAATTTAAAATAGAATGAAAGGAAACAGTTTATTTTCAAAATACATTTTGTTCATCCTGGGCATCATCTCTTTGATGCCTGGGATGGCTTATTCCCAGATCTTTAAGCATTATCAGGGCATCGCCAATAAAGCTGGCGATTACGAGGTGATAGATGCCGCCTATGACTGTCTCCGACAGAAAACGCATGTGTATGATTATTATATCGCCCTGCCTAGCGGCGGTAGCAAGGAATTGTCGCTGCCTATAGCCAGCTATTCGGGCAATGGTGAACTTCTGGAACCTAGAGGATATTTCAGATGGTATAATTATGATACTGATGAGGCTTCGGCCCAGCTGAAGGCTTATTCTGCTAGCACCCTGCTACAGCGCATGAAAGATGCTCATGGAATAGATAAAGGTTTGATAGCCTATAATCTTTCAGCCAATCCCAATCGTAATTTGGTGGGTGCCGTTTATACCCGCCCTGCTGATGCTTCCTGGAGCGGCGAGACCATCGCCTGCGATGTGAGCAGATACGTGGATGGCTGCAACGGAACAAGCTTCGAGCATGAGCCAACCCTTTCTATCCGATATATCTTCCATATCATGCCGGCAGAAAAGATGGCGGATGATATCAAGCGGAAACTCCTGGAAACAGGAAGAGACAGAGATTATTCTTATGAAGACGGAAAGGGCGTTTCGGCGGGATTGAAAGACAATGGCGCCTCTATGACACTCCGCCTCAACCTGAATGATGTGTCAAACTATTATTTCCATCCAATGAATAATAGCTATACGCATCATGTCTTTGCAGAGGATGAGGCGCATAAAATAAAGGAGTCGGATTTCAGTTCTGAGGTTGTTCAGGCAACTAAAGTGCAATGGCGTGTCTATAATTCCGATAAAAAACAGTTTGTCTGGTACACTCATAAAACCAGTAATGGATTTGCACCTCGTTTCTTTGATTTGAGCCTGAACTTGCTGAATACTGCGGGCACTAACGCATGGCGCGACCTGAACAATAGGAGCGTCAGCAGCAAGCAGACCTTTAAGTATGGCGACCGCATTTATGTGGTGGCTATAGCGCTTTCTGAAGATGAACAAAAAATGTGTCCTATCGCCAATTTCACCTGTCAGCTGTTCAATCAGCATCCGATGACAAAGGACGAACTGAAGGCGAAAGGGCAGAATACCCGCTTGAATTCCTATCTGGAAGATCATTATCGCTCCGTCAACACCATCTCTTTTGATGACGATGATGATGAACTGACTCTTTTGGCTCCTACGGCGCCCAAAGATAACCAGGCCCGCCTGCCTTCTAAATGGAGCAAGCGAAGCTATGGCTTTGTTTATCGCGATTTGATCAATTCTGTTCCGGCAGGCAATTTGTATGTAAATCCTAAGCATTCACCGCTGCATGGAGAGTACGGACTCTATAAGTCGGCAAATATAAGTGGAAAGTCTGGTTGGGGAACCTCTGGTACAGATGGTTACCTGTGGTGGACCACCGCCAAGCTCTACGACCGTACCTACGAAAATACGAATGGCACCCAATATGGACATTTCCTCTATATTGATGCCGCCGACGAGAGCCGTCAGATTGCCGAGGCTGATTTCAAAGCCGACCTCTGTGTGGGTTCGCAGGTAATCTTCAGTGCAGCCATTGCCGATATGACCTCCGGTTCACAGCGTCCGCAGCTGCTTTTCAAGCTCTATGGCGTGAATTACGATGAGAACAACCAGGAGACGGAGCGCAGGCTGCTCCACTCGTTCTCATCCGGTAATTTTTCGGGAAACCGTGATGGCAAAGATGCTGCCAATGTAGGAAAATGGTATCAGGTTTACGGAAAGATGGTGTTGCAGAAGGAGAGCGGCGTGAATAATTTCACCGACTTCAAATTGGTGGTAGATAACATGTGTAAATCTACTTCCGGTGCCGACTATGCCTTCGATGATCTCCGCATCTACACCAAGGCCTCCAAGGTAGATGTTATCCAGAGCTCGCCTATCTGTCCTGGCAAGAATACTGCAAAGGATGCTTCTCTTTCCACTTCCATCCTCATTAAGTTGAGGGCTTTGCAGGAAACCATGGCGGCGCTTGCAGACAATTCGAAAAAGAAACTCTATTTCCGCTTCGTGGATGCCGAGGGCAATCCGGCAAAGAACGTGAACTATGGTACGGCAGAAAATCCTAACTACCAGTGGGGAACTACTACCATCTATCCTTATGTAGAAGAGAGCCGAACGATGGATGGAAAGCCGATGTACGAGAAAATCAACGACGAATGGCATGTGGTGCTTGCCAACAGATACTTCAATCTGCAGTCGAACCAGACTTACTATGTTAGTTTCGCCTTCGAGGATGAGGCGGTAGAGGATAAGAACCAGCTTTCGTGGGGAAAGCCTTCGGATGTGTGCTCGCTCTATAGCGCCAATTTCCAGATGGTGCAGCAGAAGGTGCTGGTTACCGATGCCAATGGAAGCATCACCACCACCGTCACCATTCCTTGCGATGACAATGCTAAGCCTGAATATAATATCAAGGCACAGTTGCAGACCGTTGACCAGAACAATGGCGGTAGCATCCAGTTGAATGGTGTGCTTTATAATTGGTATGTGGATAAAGAAACGACTCCGAGATTAAAAAGCAGCGCTGAGTTCAAGAACATCCCGCTGAGTGTGGGCGATCATACCGTTCGTGTGATTCCTACCAGTTCTACCATCACCCAGGGTGGCGTGGATTATCAGATTTGTCTCGATGAGATGTCGTTCAAGCTTCGTGTCGTGAAGAACGGACCGCAGTTGGATCTGGGTGTTCCGGGTGTGGCATATCCTAACAATTATGTTCGCACGGTTCGCATCGGTTTGCCGCAGGTAGCCCTTTTGGCTCAGCAGGAAGCCAAGGGTGGATACTTCTGTATTCCGGTTAGCGGCAAGCACTTTGTGGCAGAAAATTCCAATCGCCTCTACTTTGTTGTAGCTGGCGGAAAGGACCATCTGGATGCGTCGCAACTTACCCGGGTGATGTATCTTTCGGATACCAACGACCCTGCCTATCAGGATAGAATAGGGGAAGGCTTGATTCTTGCGAATCTTCAGAACGATAATATCGAGAGAAATTCCAATCAGCTGGCGTTGAAGTTTATGCCGCAAACGGGAAGTGAATTTGCTTCTTCCAATAATGTGCAGTTGCATGAGGGATACTGGTATGAAGGCGTATTGATTTTCCGTGAAGATGGCCATAAGGGAACCACGGTACTCTGCTCGGGCGAAACCTATATCCGCTTTGCGGTGGTACCGGAATACGCCACCTGGAATCCTACTGCCAATAACAAGATGAGTGCGGCATGGAACAATGATGATAACTGGCGCCGTTCTGCCCGCAGCGAACTCTATAAAAAGGAGAACCAATATACGGATTATCAGGGTGGCGGATATGTGCCGATGAAGTTTACCAAGGTAACGATACCTAATCTGAGCGGTTTGTATTTCCCATCTTTGGGATACATTGCTTATCAGAAATCTACGGGCATCGCTACCAAACTGAGCAATGCCAAGGGCGATGCGGCTACCACGAATATCCAGTATGATATGCTTGCTCAATGGGATGCCAATACCGAAAGCCACGGGTTGAATGCTGACGGCAATCTGGAGTGTGAACCCTTCTATGGCAACACCTGCGACCAGATTTACTTCAAGCCGGGAGGCGAACTGCTCAACCAGTGTTATCTGATATACAACAAGGCGTGGGTAGAAAAGGAGATGAAATCCAACATCTGGTATGCCCTCACTTCGCCTTTGCAGGATACCTATGCGGGCGACATCTATGTGCCGGCAGCATCGGGCAGACAGGAGACGGAGGCGTTCAAGCCAATCACGTTCTCACCCTCGGCAAACAATCGTGTAACCAGTCCTGTTTATCAGCGAAGCTGGGATGATGCTTCTGCCGAGGAAGTCACGTTGGACGGCAGCTACGATGCCTACGACTATGCAGGCACCGGCATCACATTCGAGAATCAGAATCTCAATGCGCTTTCAGCCCACTGGAGCCACGTATATAATAAGGTGGATAGGAAATATAAGCCGCTGGAGGGCGTGGCTATCAGGATGGGAGATAAATGTACGGTGGGCAATTCGGGAACTTCTGCTGGATCATCTGCATCGTCGGGCGCTGCATCCGATGTATTGCTCCGTTTGCCGAAGGCAGATACGCAATATACTTATGTATCTGCTTCGCAGCAGCAGAGTTCTCAATCTGCTTCTGTGGATAAGAAGAATGCTTATCGCCTGGTGGTGGATGCCGATGCTCAGGAGAATGCTTTGGGCAAGATGAGCTATAAGCTGGTTAAGTTGCCGGATGGCAACAATTACTATCTGGTGGGCAATCCTTATATGGCTACGCTCAGCATGTATAAGTTCCTGAAGGCAAATCCATCGCTTCAGTCCAGCTTCTATGTCTATGAGAATGGTGTGTTGAAGCTCTATGATAAGCTGAATATGTCAACCACCACGTATGAGTCGAAGAACGATGTGAAGATTTCGCCGATGCAGTCGTTCTTTGTCCGTCTGAAAGATGGGCAGAGTGTTTCGGAGCTTAATTTTACGTCGGCGATGACGGTAGATAGAGAAGTGTTTGGCGGTGTGAAGACGGCATCGGATGAGGTGCAGAATCTCACTACGCTTACCCTTACGGCATCTGCATTGGGTTATCGCAGCCGTTCGAGAATCGTTCTTGATGCATCAGCTTCGGAAGATTATGATGATGCCGAGGATGCCCAGCTGCTCTATGATGCCCAGCTGAAGGAAGTTCCGGTGGTTTATACGGTGGCAGGCGATGAGGCTGTAGCGCTGAATTCCCTGCCGAATATCAATTGGATGCCATTAGGAGTGGTTGGTGCTTCTTCTGATGTAGAATCTGGAGATGCAGGAAGTTCCGCCAATTCAGCTTCTGTCTTGCTGGCAATTGATGGCATCTCTCGTCTCTCTTCTCCTCTTTACCTCTATGATGCTGCCACCCGGAAGTATCAGGAGATAAAGGATGGCGGGGAAATCAAGGTGCAGGCAAACGAGCACGGCAGATACTTCCTTACCCAGACGCGCAGTACTACAGGTATTGAAAATGCCGAGGTGGGCGAGAGTGACGTGAAGATCTATTCTCCTGCCCGGGGATTGATCGTCGTATCCAAGGTGAGTGCTCCTCTATTAAATAAGGTGGAGGTTTATACCCTTGATGGAAGACTGGTGGCATCGAGAAAGGCTGAAGGTGCAGCATCTGTCAGCATTCCAGTAGTCTCCACAACTTCTCCTCAGGAAGTATATATTATTAAGGTATCTATGCAGGATACCCAAGCTACAATAACCAGAAAGCTTAGTCTGCTTTAAGAAGTCTGCCCACTATGCTCAGCAGAGATGTTGAGCATAGTGGGCAGACCTGCTGACTGCAGTCAGCAGGTCTGCCGAGTCTAGTGGCAACACCCTTTAGTTGTACGACTATACACCCTTTAGTTGTACGACTATACACCCTTTAGTTGTACGACTATACACCCTTTAGTTGTACGACTATACACCCTTTAGTTGTACGACTATACACCCTTTAGTTGTACGACTATACACCCTTTAGTTGTACGACTATATACCTTTTAGTTGTACGACCATACGCCTTTTGGTAAGAAAGCAGAAAAGAGTAGAAAATGAAAAATTCCATCGTTCGGTTGCTACTTCTTAAGGATAAAGACAGATGGTGGTGTGTGTCATTCCGTAAAAATCAGTGTCAAATGATATAAAATTGCCTATTTACGCATTGGTACCTTTACTTTTCCTGGCAAAAAGCTTGGAAGTTATTGCTTAATTCCCTATCTTTGCAAGCAAGAATTAGTAAAGGCGTCTTTCTCTTTTTCTAAGGATAAAGGCTCTTTCTAGGAACGAACTGACAATTATTTAATTAATAACATAAACCGATACAATTATGAAGAAATCCATCATTTTCGCATTGCTGCTCTCTCTGTTGAGTGTACAGCAAATCCATGCACAGAAGTGGCTCAAGAAATTGGGCAAGGTGGCAGAAAACGTGCTTGCTAATGACCAGAAGACTACCAATAAGGCGTCTGGCTCTATCCCTGGGTGTACAGTAAAATATACCAGTTGCGTAGCTAATGGCAACGATGTCCATATCAACTTCGTGATAACCAATACCACTTCCAGTGAACTCAAAATGTACTTCAATGCATTTGATGACGGCTCTTGTGCTTTTGATAGCAAGAATGTAAAGCATACAATGCACTTTTATTTGGGTGGCGATAAGTTAGGTCACTATTCTGATAAGATGCTTCCTCCTAATGTTCCTGTCAAGGGTATTATGGTGATAGAGGATGTTGATCGCACCATTAAGCAGATTAATTCTACTCTTGTCAAAGGTAAGGCTAATGATGTGGAGTTTGCTATTAAGTTGCCGACCCAGGTAGTGGCAGATGTCAAGAATACCAATTCAGATTTGGTAACCTGCTCATTGCCTGAGTTGCAGTTCAATTTCTTGAAGTGTGTTCGTCAGGGCAGGAATGTGGTAATCACTGCTACATTCAAGAATATCGGCAACAAGGAGTATGAGATTTCAGCTTATGGCGATACTCCTACTATATATGATGATGGTGGCGATGCTTATGAGTGTGATCAGGAAACAACCCTCTTGGGCAAGAATCGATGGTTAGGCTATAATTGGTATACCTTGCTCGCTGGTATCCCGATGAAGGCTACGTTTGTCATCAAGAATGTCAGCACCAGTGCCACCGAGTTTAGCGTTGTCAAGATCCCATTCAAGTACAAGTCTAATGGCGAGACCTCTCAGTATGTAGAGTTTCGCAATTTGCCTATCTCAGCGCAGTAAGTAGAAATCTTAATAAGTTGATATAAAACGAAAAATCCCATCGCCCTCTTTCGAGAGTGATGGGATTTTGTTCTGTTAAGCAATGTGTCTGCTTCCGCTGATTACTTACGAAGACCGAGGGCCTTGATGATAGCACGATAGCGATTGATGTCGCGATCATACAAGTAATCGAGCAATGCACGACGCTTTCCTACAAGCTGTGTCAACGCACGTGTTGTAGTATAATCTTTACGGTTCTGCTTTACATGTTCCGTCAAATGAGCAATACGGTATGAGAACAATGCTATCTGGCTCTCAGCTGAACCAGTATCAGAGTTAGACTTTCCGTACTTGCTAAAGATCTCTTCTTTTTTTGCTTTGTCTAAATACATAGCTGTGATACTTAAAATTTAATTATTATGAATGAATGTTATGCACAATAGGACCTTCCTCACGGTGGTTTCCGTTAAAATGCGGTGCAAAGGTACAACTTTTCAGTGAATTATGCAAATTTTTCGGGATTTTTTTGTAATTTTGCACCCAAATTCATTAAGTATTTAAGGTAAAGGAAATGCAAGACATTAGAAACATTGCAGTTATTGCACACGTTGACCATGGTAAGACTACCCTGGTTGACAAGATGATGCTCGCCGGTAAGCTGTTCCGTGACGGCCAGGATAACAGCGGCGAAGTGCTCGATTCCAATGATTTGGAGCGAGAGCGTGGTATAACCATTCTTTCAAAGAATGTGTCTATCAATTGGAAAGGTACTAAGATTAACATTCTCGATACTCCTGGACACTCTGACTTCGGTGGTGAGGTGGAGCGCGTGCTCAACATGGCAGACGGTTGCCTCCTCCTCGTCGACGCTTTCGAGGGTCCGATGCCTCAGACCCGATTCGTGCTGCAGAAGGCTTTGCAGCTCGGATTGAAGCCTATCGTGGTGGTTAATAAGGTGGATAAGCCTAACTGTCGCCCAGAAGAGGTGTACGAGATGGTATTCGACCTGATGTGCGACCTCGATGCTACTGAGGAACAGCTTGACTTTACTGTGGTTTACGGTTCGGCTAAGAACGGCTGGATGAGCGATGACTACAACAAGCCAACAGACAACATTGACTATTTGCTCGACAAGATTGTGGAGATTATCCCTGCTCCTAAGCAGTTGGAGGGTACTCCTCAGCTCTTGATCACATCTCTTGATTATAGCTCTTACACCGGTCGTATCGCCGTAGGTCGTGTACACCGTGGTACTTTGAAGGATGGTATGAACGTAACTATCTGCCATCGTGACGGTACCCAGGAGAAGACCAAGATCAAGGAACTCCATACCTTCGAGGGTATGGGTCATAAGAAGACAGACCATGTGGATTCTGGCGATATCTGTGCCGTTGTCGGCTTGGAGAAGTTCGAGATTGGTGATACCATCTGTGACTACGAGAACCCAGAGCCACTTCCTCCAATCGCTGTAGATGAGCCTACCATGAGTATGCTCTTCACCATCAACGATTCTCCTTTCTTCGGTAAGGAGGGTAAGTTCTGTACATCACGCCACATTCAGGACCGCCTGAACAAGGAGTTGGAGAAGAACCTGGCTCTTCGTGTTCAGCCTTACGAGGACACCACCGATAAGTGGATTGTTTCTGGTCGTGGTGTGCTCCATCTTTCTGTGCTCATCGAGACCATGCGTCGCGAGGGCTACGAGCTCCAGGTAGGTCAGCCACAGGTAATCTATAAGGAGATTGACGGCGTGAAGTGTGAGCCTATCGAGGAGTTGACCATCAACGTGCCTGAGGAGTTCGCTTCTAAGATGATTGATATGGTTACCCGCCGTAAGGGTGATATGACTTCTATGCTGAATATGGGCGAGCGTGTGGATATCGAGTTCGATATTCCTTCACGTGGTATCATCGGTCTTCGTACCAATGTGCTCACTGCTTCTCAGGGTGAGGCTATCATGGCTCACCGCTTCAAGGAGTATCAGCCATACAAGGGCGAAATCACTCGCCGTTCTAATGGTAGTATGATTGCTTTGGAAACTGGTACAGCCTATGCTTACGCCATTGATAAGCTGCAGGATCGTGGTAAGTTCTTCATCGACCCAGGTGAGGAAGTTTACGGCGGCGAGGTAGTTGGTGAGCATGTTCACGACAACGACCTGGTAGTTAATGTAACCAAGGCAAAGCAGTTGACCAACGTGCGTGCTTCTGGTTCTGACGACAAGGCCCGCGTGATTCCTAAGACCGTGATGAGCCTTGAGGAGTGTCTGGAGTACATCCGTGAGGATGAGTACGTAGAGGTAACTCCTAAGAGTATGCGTATGCGCAAGGTGATTCTCGATCACCTGGAGCGCAAGCGTAGTAACAAAGATTAAGCTATAGCTTATATATAAATGGATCCGTGAGAATTCCCCTCTTGCCGATTGCCCTGAGCAGTCTGCTTGCAGGGGATTCTTTATTTTTAATTTAGAATGTATGCGTATGTGGTTGTGGAAATTCTTTAGAAAATTTTCCTTGCCTTGTTCCCTGGTATTGGGAGCCGTGGGCTATCTGATTTTTGCCAATGTTCCGTTTCTGGAACCTCTGGGGAATGCGGTGGGACCGAAGCTGGTAGATCTGATGCCGGTAGTGCTCTTTTCTTTGCTCTATGTTACCTTCTGCAAGATTGAAATCAAGGAGATGAGACCGAAGACCTGGCATTTTATCCTGCAATTGATAAGAACTACCCTTGCTCTGATGATGGTGGTGATGATCTTCGAGTTTGGAGAGAATTATGGTGTCAAACTGATTCTTGAGGGTGCCTTCATCTGCTTTATCTGTCCTACGGCGGCTGCCGTGGCGGTGGTAACGGAGAAACTGGGCGGAAGCATTGGTTCGCTGACTACCTATACGGTGATAGCGAATATCTTTACGATGGTCATCATCCCGAGTCTTTTCCCGATGGTAGAGAAGGGGGCAGATGTGTCCTTTCTTTATATGAGCGCGATGGTTTTCAGGAATGTAACCACCGTTTTGGTGGTGCCTTTGCTCCTGGCTTTGCTGAGTCGAAAGTTCCTGCCAAAGTGGGTGGACAAGGTGAAGAGCGTGAAGGATCTGGGATTCTATATGTGGTGTTTCAACCTGACGATCCTGATGGGAGAGACGGTGCGTAATTTCCTGCATGCCGAGGTTTCGGGATGGATTCTAGCCCTGCTGCTCATCGTTCCGCTCATTGTCTGTATTATCCAGTTTGCCATCGGAAAGGCGGTGGGCAGACATTTTGGAGACAGCATCAGTGCCGGTCAGGCGTTGGGACAGAAGAACACCGTGGTGGGTATCTGGCTCACCCTTACCTTTCTGAATCCGCTTGCTGCCGTGGCTCCAGGAGCCTACGTGGTTTGGCAGAACCTGGTTAATGGCTGGCAGATATGGTATAAGGAGAAATACGGAAAGCTGAAGTGGTAAAATAAAAAAGCAGTTTAGAACTTAGATATAAATTCTAAACTGCTTGATTGTATATAACAGTACAACTGTAATTATTTGTTGTTTGATACAAATAGACCTTCTAATGTAATGTTTCCATCAATCCATTCGCCTGGTATCGTAAAGGTGTTGTCCTCCCCACAGTCTTTCTTCTTTACAGTTTTTTTCTTTTTACCTCCATAACTGATGATGAATCCTGTATATGTAAAACCTGGGGCTGGGATAATCTTTACAGTTAGAGGCTCACCAAATGGAACTTTATAATTGTTAAGTATAGCACCATTAACTGCTGTTATCATTCCATTGCGGTTGGCTTCTGTTACATATACATAATCTATAGTCTTTTGACTTTGGCTCTCATTTGAGAGACTGCCGTCTTCATCCTGCAGTATTATTCTAGGATTATCCGACTGGTTGACTTCAATGTCGCTAATGTATATGACGGCATCTTCTGTCATATTGTGAGTGGATTCTGCATGTGGAACGACTACAAAGCTGTAGATATCTACCCCATTTGCACTCTTTATCGGGAAAACTGCATCAGCCCATTGACCTGCAGGTACTGGTGATATGGATTTGATCCAAAACTGTTCAACGTCAGGTGATTGTCCTGGTCTGTCTTTTCTTTTTCCCAGGCCAACTAACATGACTCGTCCCTCCATGGGTCTGTTGATAAGTACATGTACTATTTTGCCGGAAGGATCCAGGGATAATGGATTCTTTAAATCAATTCGTGCTCCAAATATGTTGGAAGCAAAACGTGAGCGTTGAAAGGCAAGTACTTTTTTGCTCTTGTTATTGATAGTGTCTGGATTATCTACGATTTTCCAGTTACCTTTTAACTTTCCTGAACGAAAAGGTGAATGCTCCCATTTATCGTATACACCTAGCGACTTATAATCCAGTGAATCAAACTTTATATTTTGTCCCAACAGTATTGATGGTAACAAGCATAGTGCTATGAGAAATTTTTTCATATCTTTTATTGTCTCTTTTAATAAACTTTAATAGAATGTAGCAATGGGCAAGCCTTACTGTTGTCTATGACAATTTTCAGAGCTTTGCACTTGTAGCCTTTGTCGTAGCTATTTGATGTGCTGCCATTCAACGGAATGATACGTTTGTATCCAATAGTCGTTGTATTGCATTTTTCAGCAACAGGTTGCCATTTGCGCCCATCTTTTGAAATTTCGAGATGAAAGCTTTTTACTCTTTGCCCTTTGCGGATATATTCCATCAGCTCTACGTAGCGTACGTTTTGTGGCTTTGACCAGGATAAGGTGATTGATGCCTGCTTAACTCCATCGTTGGTGGCCCAATATGTATTCTTATTGTGATCAGTTAAGTTCCTTGCAATATAGTTTCTTCTTTTTCCTGCTTTACGTATATTTGATGCAGTAACTTTTGCTCTTTGTGCTAAATCTTTGCCGAGCCTTTTGCGAAGCATCGTACCTAATTCTTTAAGCACACGGACATCTGCTGCTGGGAGCAAACCATCTTTGGCAGGAGGACAGTTCAATATCAACGTAGCATTTCTTCCTACAGTTTCTAGGTACATTTGGAAGAGGCGTTCTGCTGATAGAGGCTTTTCGCCTTCATGCCAGAACCAACCTTTGTCTGTCAGTTTTGCATCGCTTTCTCCTGGATCCCATAACCATCCATTTTCTGTTCCGTACATACCATTACTTTCTGGTGCATATCCTCTTTCATCAGTCAGCCAGTTGGTTTCTCCAGCCCATCCTGCTTCGTTTCCTATCCATCTTGCTTCTGCACCAACTCCCCAAAGTATGATATCTGGGCATACTTTGTGTATGGAGTCACGGAGATTTGGTATGTCGTAATAAGTAGAACGGTCAACGCTTACGGTGGTATATTTTCCTCCGTAATAACCGTCACCGCCGTTGGCACCATCAAACCACATCTCAAATTGGTCTTTTCCATACTGTGCTAATTCGGCGCATTGGCGTAGAAAGACATCGTTTACATATTTCTCTGTGCCGTAATAACTACTGTTTCTGTCCCATGGGGAAACATAGAAGCCGTATTTCATGCCCAAATTGCGGGCTGCTTTGGCAAAGTCGCGAGGGATATTAGTTGTCTTACCGTTTTCGTTTCCTGCATTTACGATAGAGTGGTCTGTTGTTGCTGTAGGCCAGAGACAAAAACCGTCATGGTGCTTTACTACAGCAATTCCACCTTTCATTCCTGCTGCTTTTACTGCCTTGAGCCACTGGGATGGATTTGGCTTTTGCGTAGGAGCAAAGAGCTTGGTGTCTTCACTTCCAAGTCCCCATTCTCTATTGGTATAGGTGTTCATTCCATAATGAAAGAAAGCATAGAATTCTGTTTCTTGCCATTTCATCTGTCGGTCTGTAGGTAAAGGAAAAACAGCTGCGGGTTCATTGTCTGGATTAGGCAATGATTGCTGTTTTACCTGAAACTCAGTTTGAGAGTAGCCACTCATCGTAGAAATGAGTAATAAAACTCCAGTTAGAAAAAAATAATTAATATTCATTGTAGTTGTATTAAAAATAGATATATTTATTTCTTTCCATAAATGCGTTTATGGTTAGAGTAATTGTCTTATATGGTGATTGACTATCATCTTATTTTCTGCAAAGATAAAGATTTTATTGATATTGGAGAAATAAACCGGGTTAATAAAATATAAATGCCCGCAATTTTGCTTTGCGGGCGTTTGTATAGGGTTAGTCTTGTGTAGGATAAATCAAATTTTCTTCGGTGATGCAGTTGAGCACCTCTTCCAAATATTTTTTCGATTCATACTTTGCCATAGGCAGGTCGTGGAGCAGATAGTTGCCGCAATCCTTGGCTGCCTGTCCCGGAATTTCTCCTTCGAAGTCGGCGATGAACTGGAAGGTGCGCTTCATCAGTTCTACGATGTCCTTGCTCTCCAGGTCGCCCTTGATGAGGAGGTAGTTTCCGGTGAGGCATCCCATTGGTCCCCAGTAGATGATGCGGTCTTTCCACTCCTCGTCGTTGCGCAGGTAGGTAGCTGCCAGATGTTCGATGGTATGGATGGCACCATTGTGGAGACAAGGCTCCTGGTTAGGCACCTTCATACGGATATCGAAGGTGGTGACTACTTCTCCGCCTACTTCGTCCTTGCGGCTTACGTAGATGCCGCGGAGCAACTTGTTATGATTGATAGTAAAACTTGGAATCTTATTCATATAGTTTATAATTTACAATTTATAGTTTACAGACTTTCGAGGAAAGCCTTGGTTACATTGAATGATCCTTCTGCCATTTTTGCCCAGAAGTCGAAGTACTGCTGTGCCTTGGTATCCTTCAGAGGTACATCGCTGATGATGCGGAAGGAAATGAAAGGAGTCTTATAGATGTGGCAGGTCTGTGCGATGGAGCAGCTTTCCATATCCACAGCCATGGCGTGAGGGAAGTGCTCCAGGATAGAGCGCATCTTCTCCTTGCTATCTACGAACCATTCTCCGCTTACGATCTGTCCGGCATGAATCTTTGGATGCTGGTTGTCTGGCAGTTCATTGATGGCAAGTGCTTTCTCTACATACTCCTTAGGAGTCTTGAAGAGGGCAGGCATACCGAGAATCTGTCCATACTCACATTCGTCACCGCAGTAAGCATCGTGATATACACAGTCGGTAGCTACTACCACTTCGGTAACATTGAGGTTGATGTCAGCGCCTCCAGCCACACCCGAAGAGATGACGAGGTCTGGGTGGTAATTATCAATCATTTCCACAGCTCCGATGGCGCTGTTCACCTTTCCGATGCCGCACTGCTGCATCACTACTTCATTCTCGCCGATCTTTCCGATGACGAAGTCCTTATGATTCTTTCGCTCTGTCTGCGATTCTGTCAATAATGTCTTGAGTTGCGTGAACTCCTTGTCCATCGCAACGATAATTCCTATTCTCATATCTATTTTATTACTTTTGGGTGCAAAGTTAATAAAAATATCGCAGATGTTGCAAAAATTTCTTTTTATTTTGGTTGTTAATGCCTCATTTGGCAGAAAAAAGGTGAACAGGGAAGCCTAATACGACATGTTCATATCTTCTGTAATACAGATATAGAAATCAGCCAAGCCCAGGTAGTCTTTTTCTATCTTGTCAATCTCTTCTTGGCGAACCGCCCTAATAGTACTAATGGTTGTTTTAGGGCGATATTCGAGGAGATAAGGGATGATGCCGTTTCTGGCATCAGAATGATAAGTACCATTAAAATGAATCATCTGTTCACCCTTCTTGAGGTTTTGAGCGATGAACCATCCCATGGTGGCATCTTTGATGGCTTGTGCTTGTGCCATCAGCTGTGGTTTGGTTTCCTTTGCCTTACCGAGTACCCCCATCAGTGCAAAACCTTCCTGGGCGTTTTTGTTCTCAACATATTTAATAGGCAACTTTGGTAAATAGCGCTTGGCTTCAGCCGAAAGAGAATCAAGGAAAGCAAGTCCTTTTTCTTTCACGACACTGGCATATCTGCGAGGCACGTTCGTTGCTATCAGCGGTAAATGATGGCGCTTGGCGTAGTAAACCAACGGTTCGTAGTCTGTACTGTAGTTGGGCCATAGGCGGCACTCTTCCTCGAAACGGTCGGAAGAAATGAGGCTACTTGTATATTCATCGATGATGAGCTGGTTATCTGCCTCCAGCATCTCCATTCCTACTTTCAATTTTTTATTATTTTCGGTAAGAGCCTCTAAGACCTTTAGTTCCATCCAATGGCTAATGACGCAATTGTGGATTTCTCCAAAGAATACTACATCTGTGGCTGACACGGTCTTGATCATTTTTTCATAACTTACTTCTTTGCCTTGGGCATCGAAAATACGATATATTTCTGGCGTTTTCTGTGCATAGGTAGTCATGCTCATCATGAGCATGACTATCCATAATATTTTTTTCATTTTTCTTTCTTGTTTTGATGTTATTTAAAATGGATTGCCTTTATAGAGTAAAGCTACGCGCTCAGGATGTACGTAGTCCTCAAAACCTTTGCGGATATCCTCAGGGGTGATGCTTTTCAGACAGTTGCTGTAATTGTTGAAGTCTTCTAAGCTCTCGCCGTTATGCAAGAGGGTAGTGAGAACTTTCTTCCATTCTGCTGGTGCATCATCAGAGAGCGACTTGCGCTTGGTAACGAGGAACGACATCTTCAACTTGTTTAGTTCGCTTTCGCTGATACGGTTGACCTGTAAGTCCTTGATAATCTCATCTAAGGCCTGGATTGCCTTATCGCGATTCTCGTTCTTGACAGCCACTTCGAGCCAGAAATAATATTTGGCTTGTGGTACTCCGGCATAGTAAAGGTCGGCGTATGGCGAATAAACGATGTTTAATTTCTCGCGCAGGATGCTCAACAATCGGCTCTGTATGACATCGCGCATCAGCTTCAGCATCAGCGACTGGCGAAGTCCTGGCTTAAAATTGCCCGAATAGATGTAGTTCAAGACAGTCTGTGATTCCACGTCATTCTCAAAAGCCTCTTTGTAAGGACTCTTTGGCATATTGCTTGGTTTGTCCTGGAAACGAGTCATCTGAGTGGATGTCTTCAAACGTGCAAATGTGTTGACAATGGTAGGCAATACCTCATTTTCAGCAAAGTTGCCAGTTACTATCAGGGTGGTTTGCTGAGGATTGGCAAAGAGTGATTTATAATAGATGGTCATTGAATCCAGGTTGAGCTTTGACAAGTCTTCTTTCTGTATCTTGATACCACTATTCGTTGGTATGTTGCATACTAGTGAGTCCACTCTTCGTGAGAGCATACGGTTGGTGTCGCGTTTCAGCAGTCTGTCGAGCAAGGTTTCCTTTCCCCAGCTTTCAATTTCAGCATCGCGTACCTCCTTGAAATCTTCGTATGATTTGCCTGGAGCTGTAATTTTCTCATAAACCAGGTTCATTAATTCCTGTGCCTTGTCGGTTGGTGCAGAGGCGAGTACCTGATGCCAGTAATCAGCGATACCAATGCTCATAGATAAGCCTTCTTCCTGCATCACCTCGCTCAGCAGATCGGTATCGATATGTGCTAGTCCGCCCATATCTACATAGCTTACGGCATCTTTCAGGAGCGGGTAATTCTGCTTGCTGAGATCACCTATGCCGCCTCGACCGTGCATGGCTATGTTGATGGTGCTGTCTTTATCTGTTGTAGGACGCAACACAAGCCTCAAGCCATTTCGGAGCAGATATTCCTTTACTTCGATATCCTCGTACTTCCGTTTGCAGACGATAGACGAGGAGGCAACAGCATGGGTGGTTGTTAGGCAGGCAGGAATGTCAATATGCTGTTTTTCTGCTACCTCCTTTCGGTGATAGGTGTAAGCAGGCATCGGTGTCTTCAAGCCCTGCTGCCATAGTTGCAGTAACTCTTTCTCATTGAAGGATTCTTCCTTGCCGGCATTGTTCTGATAGGCAACAAGAAGAGATTTGTTTCCTTCCTGAAGAATCGTTTTGAAAAGTTTCTTAAGCTGGCTGCTACTGGTTTGCCTTATCAATTGTCTGACTTCCTCCATATCTTCGTTCCAGGTGAGATATCTGTCTCCGGCGATGATGTAATCAACAAAATCATCACACCACTTGCTTGACTGGAATCCGACAGTATCTACAGACATTCTGTTGACTTTTTCGGCAATATAGTCAGCTAATTCTTCTTTGCCAAAACCCTTGCTGGCGATATTTGAAAAAACGCTAAGCACTTTTGTCATCTTCTCCTTGAGTTCCTGTTTCCCTCTACCTTCTACCGAAAAAGAGAAATGATTTTGATTGGCAAGATACCAGGCATCGTTGACATCACATCTGATTCCCTGTGCCGCCATTCTCTTTCCGATAGCCGACATGAGCAGGCGATATTGCTCTTTGAGAGCTGTAGAGGCGATGGTATTTGCCACCACACCTTCGTGAGGGATAATGAACTCCAGTTTAGAACTTGTACCTACAGTGTCTTTAACCTCATGGAACGTAATGCCTTTCTTGTAGATGAGCGGGTAGTTGCCCAATGGGGTAGGCTGTCCTTTTGCTACCTGGTTGAAGGTTGCCAAGATGCGTTTCTGTATATCTTGAGCATCCACATTACCAACAATAACCAGGCAGGCATTCTTGGGGAGATACCACTGATGATAGTAATTCAGCAGTTCGTTGCGTGAGATAGACTCGATGTCCTGTTCTGTTCCGAGCGGCATACGCAAGATATATCTTCCAACACCGATTTTTAGGTTATAGAAGTCATCTCCGGTATTGTAACTGCGTAATTCTTCCTTGATAACTCCGCGTTCATGTTCCACTGATTGTGGATCGAATGTTACACCATCCAGAATGTCACGAACGGCAAGAAGCGTGCTGTCCATAACCTGAGTTCCGAAATCAGCAACAGGCAATGAAAGCCAGTATATAGTGCGATCGAATCCTGTGAAAGCATTGATGTCGCGTCCATATTTCATACCGAGACGCTCAAAGTAGTCAACCCATGCATCTTGAGGAAAATGAGTAGTACCCGAAAAAGACATATGCTCCAAGAAGTGAGCGCCACCTTTTTGCTGATCACTTTCTAGCAGAGAACCCACTTTCATTACAAGGCGCATTTCTATGCCGTGTCTTGGCAATGCATTAGGCATAATGATATAGTGAAGCCCGTTGTCAAGGTAGCCTTCCACGGTACCCCGTGGAAGGTTTATAGCTTTATCTTTATTGGCAAATGCTGATAAACTAGAGGTTATAAGCATTAAAAATAATAAAGTCAGTTTTGTTATTCTATACATATAGTTGGCATTAGATGTTTTTATTCTATTAATTACCAAAAGTATAAGTAGCTTCTACTCTCTGGCATCCGTATGTATTCTCAAGATACCAAGGGAATGCAAAGGTCATTTTGCCATTAGCGAAATCTATCTTGCCGGTAGGAACAACAAAGATATTCTTATACTCTGTTTCTTCTGCATCGGCAACAACATCGGTATTGTCAAAGAATGCGTATGGATTCAATGATCCACCACCGTCAATGATGTCTTGTACAGGAGTTTCTGTCTTGGTGTCACCATCGTTAACAATAAAGCTTTTGCCTGCATCTGCCATTTCCTTTAAACGAGTCCATGCAGAGAATGTATAATCGAACGGAATCGTTGTGATTTCTTTTCCATAAATGTTAGTCTTCTTGCCTGTGAAGCTTAGTGTCATGTCTGCATTAACTTCGATACCATCGAGGGTCATCGTAAAGGTTTCCTTGTTGAAGTCATACTTGATGTTCTCCATTACAGCCTGGCCATATGGAGTCTGTGTATAGTATTCGGTATCTTCTACCGTTTTCTTTCTCAACATTTCGTAATTGAAGTTAGTCATGCCCATTGCATTTGAAATCATCTTCAGTACAGGCTTTTCTGCTGTCGCCTTATCGCTTAGAGTGATAATGGTTATGCCTGAGAAAGCACGAGTCTCCTTATTGTTATTGATATCAGCCTTGTCGTCATCATTGAAAGTTACAACGGTATTTACCTTTACTTTACCCAGAATCTTGGTTAAGTCTATATTGAGATTTTTTTTGTAGCCTTCAATCAGTTTCAGTTGAGCCTCTGTTAATGTAGGGATATCTGAGTCTGGATTGATGGTTACAGTTGCAGGCTTTCCATCTGATTTCATGTTGCTATCAGAGAATGATGCTGCAATGGTTAATATGCAAGGTGTGCTGAGAGAACTCTTTTTATTTGATTTTACAGTGAATGAAGCTGTCTTTTCTCCTGCCTTCAGAGTAATTGTATTAGGAGTGATTGTTGCAATGTCTCCATCATTTCCCTGAAGCGACAGACTGATGCTTGCATCTGCCTTCAATGTGTGGGCAAGCAAAATGTTGAATTTTACTTCTTCGTCATTATCCTCATTGATGATACTATTGCCATCTGCAGTAATGGATACGTAGTTGGTCATCTGAACATTGTCACCATTGTCGTCACTGCTGCATGCGCTGAAACCAATCAGTATTGCAAGCGCACAAAAAAGCATAAATGTAATTTTCTTCATTTTTCTATTCTTTTATTGTTAATACTATCTGTTAATTGGCCACTTTTCGTTTTGGCTCACCTGGTTGTTATATTTATATTCGGATGCTGGGATTGGGAATGTCCAACGATAGTCATTTGACTTGATCTTGGTTGTTGCTGCCAGTCCCCAGACCGAAAGGCGATTTACGTCGGCGTGTATTCGCTTGAGATCGAAATAATTGGTTCCTTCTCCTACGAATTCCTTGAATTTCTCAGTGAGAATTGCTTCAATCAATGCATCTCCTGTTACTTCTTCTCCTATCGGATTGGCAGAAATTAGTTGCAGGTAATGGTTGATGCGCTCTCGTGCCATTGGTTCATTGTTGTTGCGGGCATAAGCCTCTGCTGCGATGAAGTAGGCGCCTGCAAATCGCATTCTGTTGATGTAACTTGGCTGGGTGCCTTGTTTATTCATCATATTGTACTTGCCCATCAGGTTGCGCATCTTTCCATTTTGCTCTTTTTTATAGAGGGTATATTTCTTGCGCACATCCTTATCTGTAAAGCTGAATGCTGGATTTACGGCATAGTAATCGCCCTCATTACTGTCATATTCGATTCCTATGTAGTAACTGTTGGAGGTATTGAAGGCAAAGATTCGCCCGCTATAACTTTCTGTTCTCCACAGTCGTGAATAACTCTCGCCACCAATCTGGCTGTCATCGCCTAGTGCTATTACATTATCGGCATGTTCGGCTGCTTCTTGGTAGTTGCCCATATAGAGTGCGGTTTCTGCTAGCATGTATTCGGCTGCAGTCTGCGATAACCAGCCGTTTTTTGCTGGTTGGTTTTTTACATTTTCCGCCTCAGTCAGCAAACTGTTGATTATATCAATGCATACTTTCTTGCTGCTTCGTGCATTGGTTTCATAACCAAACATATTCTTGATGATTACACCATCTCCGTCTGGGTTGATGTCGAATGCGGTAGCATAGATGCGCAACAAGTCAAAATAGCACATGGCTTTCAATATCTGTGTCTCTGCTTTGATGTTTTTTTTCTCTTGCTGCTCTATTGATGTTTCGGTTGTTATTTTGTCGATACGTTCTAATAGAGCATCACAATTTGAAATGCAGGTGTAATATTCAGACCATACTGTAGAAGAGAGGTTACTGATATTCTTGTCTTGCCAATTATAGAGATTCTGGGTTTCAACATCCTTGCCCGCCAGGTTGGTAGGACAGAAATCGTTACCCAAAAGAGAAAACTCATACTCCTGATGAGGATAACTCAGATAGCAGGAGGTTAGTAAAGAACGTCCTGTTTTGACATCTGTGATGGCATCAGGGTCAGAAAACTGGTCGGGTGGGGGTACATTGAGTGAACAGCTAGCTAAAAGCATGGTACTGCCCACTAAGACCAGTGATTTTTTTATGATATTTATATAATTCTTCATTTTTCCTAGAATGTAAGATTCAAATTGAATGTATATATTGGTTGTGTTGTGCCGGCAAGTGTTCCGCTCTCTGGATCACTCTCTTTGTAGGAGGTCCATGTGAAGAGGTTGGAAGCCTGGAAGCCCACTGTCGCATACTGCAAGAATGGCAATACCTTTTGCAGGGTGCTTGAAGGCAAACGATAGCGCATACTTATCATGGAGAGACGCAAATAGTCGCTCTTGCCTACTGTCCTGGAGTTGGGATATAGTGCAATGTTGTCTTCTGCCGTAGATGAAGTATAGTATGGTGTCCAATAGATTTTGTCCTCATCTCCCTGTTTGAACCACATCTTACTTGTCTGACCGGCAACGGCATTCTTGTTGACATTATCCTTGTCTCTTACATAGGAATAATTGAAACGCTGGATGCCGCCATGAACGTAATAAAAATCCATGTCAAAGTCGAATGACTTGTAAGAGAAGCTCAGATTGAATGTACCTGAATAAGGTGGTGTGAGATGTCCCAATGCTACGACATCGTCTTTTGTCAGCGCTTCTGTTGCTTGTTTCTCCGTGCCATTTGGCAAGAGGAATACAGGATAACCTGTAAGAGGATTTATCCCCAGGGATTTTGGTCCATAGAGCATATCGTATGATTTGCCTACCTCATAGTCTGGTACCAATGCATCTTCTGTGGTATAAATCTTATCTGCATAATAGAGGTCGAGTACCTTGTTGTTATTATAGGCAAGGTTTGCCCCTATGCTGAAACGGCAATCGTATGTATCGATAATCTTTGCACTCAGGCCTACTTCTAAACCGCGATTCTGAAGGACACCGATATTTCTCTTCAAAGTAGAGTAACCTACTGACGTCGGGATTGGCACATCAAGCAATGCCTGCTCTGTACGGCGATTGTAATAGTTGACATCCAATGTTATACGATTGAACAAATCCATGCTCATACCCAAATCTATCGATCTATTCTGTTCTGGCTTCAAATCCTTATTATATAAGGAAATCAACTCCAATACACGTTGGTCTTCGTATGTGTTGGTAGAGTAGGAGAAGGTTCCTGTTGTTGTCGATACGGATACACCATTGAGATTGGCTGTAATACCATAGGATCCCTTGAAATTGAGACGGGAAATGACCTTGTTGTCTTTCAGAAAAGCATAATTTGAAGGTGTCCATCCCAAACCGACAGCCCATGCTTTGTTCCAACGCTTGTCGGAAGGTAAAACAGAGGATGCATCGGCCTTATAGGTTGCATAGAAATCATAGGTACTCAACAAACTATATCCCAACACACCTCCAATACCCAACAGGCGATTCTTGTCTCTTGGCGCACTTATCTTTACCCTGCGTGAACCGGTAAGGGATTGATTGATGGCTGCTGCTGAGTTGATGGTTCCAACACCATAACCAGTAGTGCTAAGGTTGTCGATATTGGTATCATAATAGTCCATGTTGGCACTGAAAGTGAGGTCATGAATTTCATTGAACGTACGTGTATAGGTAGCACGCACATTCGCAGAAATATTGGTTGTCGTATTCTTGGATTTCGAATAAATACCTCGTGCAACTTCTGCCACGCCGCTATGCATCTCAGAGTATGCGGTTGATGGGGTAAACTGGTGTGACTCGTCTAAGACAAAGTCGATACCAGCCACTGCTGCAATGTCAAGACCTGGCAACAGTGTCAAGGTGATGTTTCCATTCACTCCAAACTCCTTGTCATTAGATTCTGCACTGTATTGATTCTTCAAGTCCTTATAGGTCTGGCCGGGATAAGACCATAACTTTCCGGTCTTCTGTTCATAAGGATTTAATTCGTAAATCAATGAAGATGGGTCATTGGTAGTACCGTTCGGAGTGTTGGTCTTGGAATAGGCTCCTGTCACGCCCAGCATTGCATAACCAATCTTGCCCAACTTCTGGTCAACGTTTAATCGGAAGCCCATACGCTGCTTGTCATTTCCTTCGATACGACCACCCTGATAAGAATAGTTGACAGAAAGGAAATAAGTTGTTTGATCATTGCCACCACGAAGACTTAAGTTGTGGCGCTGATAGAAGCTGTTGCGCAATAGTTCATTGAACCAGTCGGTATTGATATTGCGCAAGGAATCAAGCTTGCTCTGGCCTTCTGCTATCATACTGGCTAAGTTGGGGTTGTTGGCAAAGTATTTGCGATAATAGTCCTCACTATAACGATAGCCTGGTGTCTCTGCATTACCCATCAGTCTCTCCAATTCCAGCTTCTCTGCTGAATTCATCATCTTCAGACCACGACGACCGCGGGTAGTAATACCCATATTGGTGCTGTAGTTGATGAGAGGTGCACCGGAATGTCCGCGTTGCGAGGTAATTTCGAGCACACCATTAGCAGCCTTCACGCCATAGAGGGCGCAGGCTGTAGCATCTTTCAGTACTTTCATGCTCTTGATATCTGAAGGATTCAGATTATAAAAAGTCTCAGCAGAGATAATCTGTCCATCCATTACATAAAGTGGTTCGTTGGTTGCATTGCCCTGTCTTAGGGAAGAGTTGCCGCGTAAACGGATTTTAGGAGCAGAGCCCAAATCTCCTGTGTTGGTAACGACAAGACCAGGCACAGCACCCTGCAAAGCCAAAGCCATATCTATCATAGGCTTTGCCGCTACACGCTTCATGTCAACGTTTTCTACTACGCCCGACTTGGAACGTAAGTCTATGGCATTGATATTGCTTCGCGCTATGACTACGACCTCACCTACTGAGGTAGAAGATGGTTCGAGCATCGGACTGATGGTTGACTGTCCTTTGTAAACTATACGCTTGGCCTTAAAGCCAAGTATCGTGAATTTTATACTTGCCCCAGGTTTGATAGGCTGACTGAAAGCATAGCGACCTTCATCATCCGTTACGGTTACGAGCTGGATACCTTCTACTTTTACAGTTACACCTGCAAGCGGGTTCTTATTCTGGTCGTAAACGTAGCCTATTAAACTTTGGCTTTGAGGTAAGGTCATATTATTGAATACCTTTGAATGATTCACTGGAGTTGCCATAAAATTAGCTGGCGCAGTACTGAGCGCTATGGTAGCCAATCTTATAGTAATACTTCTATGAATACTACTCGTCTTCTGTTTTCTCTCTCTCTGTCTTTTCATGAAACTTTGTTTTGTAGTGATACGGGTGTTTCTTTTTATGAAGGCAAAGATACAATATTTTTATATTAAACATTTCTTTTTTGTACTTTTTTTTAGGTGGAAATACTTAAAATACCTAGTTTTTAGTAGCAAAATGTTTTTTTTTTCGTCTTTTTGTCTGTTGATTTGGATAATAGTGATATTGTTGTTGTGTCAGATTATTTTTTTTAGCTTTATGAAAACGTAAGTATTCTTGTTAGAATAGGTTAATTGTAAAAAGCAAAAAAGGCAATCCCAGAAATCTATGGGACTGCCGGAAATATACTTTGAAAATTAGAAGTTTACGCCAAAACTGAGCAAGAGGGCTCCATTATGAGATTTGTCAAAACTGTCGTGGCAGATGTTGACAAGACCGATGTCGTAGGTGAGGTCAGCATAGAACATATCGTAGCCGATGCCGCAACCGATGCGCAGACCGCCATCTAGGCGGCGGAAGTTGTCGCTGCGGAAAGAACTCTGGGCCTCTCGCTCGGCAAAGTTCTTGATCTTGCCACCTACACCCACAGCGAAGTAACCGCCGAATTGTGGCTGAATGGAGAAGTGGTCATCTACATCATACTTGTATTTCAACACCGCAGGAATCTGCAGGTAGTTGAGGTCGTAGGTCATCTTCTTGCCGGAAACCAGATCCTTCTTGCCACCTTTTTCTATATAGGAGAGACCCGTCTCCAGATACAGAGGCGCAGTATCCGTGAGCGGAATGCCGGCAACAACGCCTACGTTGAGCCCCGTCTGCCAGTCACCACCATCCAGACGGGGATCATCCGAATTCACGTAGGTGAATGCCGGACCGATGCGGAAACCGAAGTATGGAGCACCGTAACTGTGGTTGTATCTGTAGTCGAGATGTCCCGTCCTCTTGTTGTAATATCTACTATTCTTATAGTTCTGAGCCGTTGATGGAATCACTGCCAGGAGTATCGCCATCATGATAAATGCGATTCTTTTCATATTGATGTGATTTTAAATATTATCTGGTGCAAAGGTATGGATTTTCGGTCATCTTGCAGCGTGAGAATCCCTATAATGATAGGGGGAAAACCCTATTGCGTCTTTTCTTCGATAAAAAAAGTAAAAAGTTTCTTCTATTATTTTGTAGTGTCTTCATTTCTCATTATCTTTGCACCAAATTATAAACGTTTATAGAAAAAGATGAAATTATTGAAGAAGTATCTACTGGATATTCTGGTAGTGATTGTTTTTGCAGTGATCTCTTTCGTGTACTTCATGCCTGCCGACATGGACGGACGAATTCTGTTCCAACACGACTCGGCGGCGAGCAAGGGATTGGGACATGAGAAAGAGCTTTTCCAACAGCAGACTGGCGAGACAACCCGTTGGACCAACTCTGTGTTTGGTGGTATGCCAACCTATCAGATGTCACCTTCGTACGGCAGTACCCAGGTGCTCAATCAGGTAACGAAGGCTTATCATCTGTGGTTACCTGATTATGTGTGGTATGTGTTTGTCTATCTCCTGGGCTTTTATATCATGCTCCGTGCCTTCGATTTCCGACAATCGCTGGCGGCGCTGGGTTCCATCATCTGGGCATTCTCATCCTACTTCTTTATTATCATTGCAGCAGGTCATATCTGGAAGGTATGGGCTTTGGCCTATCTGCCTCCTATGATTGCGGGTGTGGTACTGGCTTATCGGGGTAAGTATCTGAAAGGTCTGCTCCTCACCGCCGTCTTCTCGGCTTTCGAGGTGAATGCCAACCACGTGCAGATGACCTATTATTATCTCTTCATCATCTTCTTCATGGTGATTGCCTTCCTGGTAGATGCCATCAAGAAGGGTGAACTCGCCCGCTTCGGTAAGGCTACTGCCGTATGTGCCGTGGGTGCCCTCATAGGTATCTCGCTCAACCTTTCCAACCTGTATCATACCTGGCAGTATGGTCAGGAAACCATGCGTGGAAAGAGCGAACTGGTGAAGAAGAATGCTGCCAACCAGACCAGCAGTGGTTTGGATAGAGACTATATCACCCAGTGGAGCTATGGTATCGATGAGACCTGGACGCTCCTGATTCCTGATGCCAAGGGTGGTGCTTCCGTACCTCTCGCCCAGAATACGCAGGCGATGGAGAAGGCGGATCCTAACTTCGTGCAGATTTATCAGCAGCTCGGACAGTACTGGGGCAACCAGCCTGGTACGAGCGGTCCTGTATATGTAGGAGCATTCGTATGTATGCTCTTCATCCTCGGTTTGTTCATCGTCAAGGGACCTATGAAGTGGGCATTGCTGGCTGCCACCGTTCTGAGCATCCTGCTCTCATGGGGTAGAAACTTCATGCCGTTCACCGATTTCTTCCTTGATTACATTCCGATGTATGCCAAGTTCCGAACGGTGGCTTCTATCCTCGTGATAGCCGAGTTTACCATTCCGTTGCTTGCCATGATGGCTTTGAAGAAAATCATTGATGAGCCGGAGATACTCACCAGCAAGATCAAGCTGGTATATGCCAGCTTTGGTCTGACGGCAGGCTTCTGTCTGCTCTTTGCCCTGATGCCGGGTGTCTTCTTCTCTGATTTCATTTCCGTTCAGGAAACTCAGGCGTTGCAGCAGTTGCCGGCAGAATACCAGGGTCCGCTCATGAGCAATCTCATCGAGATTCGCAAGAGCATCTTTACTTCTGATTGCTGGCGCTCGTTCTGGGTCATCGTCATCGGCTCAGCCTTCCTGCTGCTTTACAAGATGAAAAAGTTGGGTGCTGAGTATATGATTGCCGGCATCGCCGTACTCTGTCTCGTAGATATGTGGATGGTGAACAAGCGTTATCTCTACGATGATATGTTCGTAGATAAGAACGTGCGCGATACTCCTCAGCAGATGACGGAGACAGATAAGATTATCTGCCGCGACAAGGCGCTCGATTACCGTGTGCTCAATCTCGCTTCCAATACCTTCAATGAGAACGAGACCTCTTATTACCACAAGAGCATCGGCGGTTATCATCCTGCCAAGCTCCGTCGCTATCAGGAGATGATTGATGCACATATCGCTCCTGAGATGCAGAAGACGATGAAGGCTGTGGCTGAGGCAGGTGGGGATATGACCAAGGTAAATGGCGACAGCATCTTCCCTGTATTGAACATGCTCAATACCAAATACTTCATCCTGCCTTTGCATGGCGGTCAGACGGTTCCTGTACAGAATCCATACGCCTATGGCAATGCCTGGTTCGTGGATGAGGTGCAGTATGTCAACAATGCCAACGAGGAAATCGATGGCGTGGGCAAGGTCAACCTCCGTCATGTGGCGGTGGCTGATGCCAAGTTCAAGGAGCAGTTGGCTCAGAGTGTGAAGCAGGATGATACTTCGGTGGTGAAGATGATCCAGTATAAGCCAAACAACCTCACCTACGAGGTGAAGTCGAGCAAGGGAGGCGTCATCGTCTTCTCTGAAATTTACTATCCTGGATGGACCGCTACCGTAGATGGTCAGCCTGTAGAACTGGGACGTGTGGATTATATCCTCCGTGCCATCAACGTGAAACCGGGCAACCATAAGGTGGTACTCGATTTCCATCCTCAGTCGCTCAAGAATACGGAGATGGTAGCTTATATCGGCTATGGTGTTCTGGTATTCCTTATTATAATAGGTATAGGAGTGGAAATCAAAAAGCGCAAGAAGACAGATGCTGTTTCGAACAGAAATTGATATTCCGAAGGCCGACTTCGAGATACAGCCGGCAGAGCAGATGCTCTTCGTGGGCAGTTGCTTTGCCGACAATCTGGGTCGCCGATTCGTGGAGAATCGCTTCCGTGCTACGGTGAATCCCTTCGGTGTGATGTATAATCCGGCAAGCATTCTTCATACGGTAGAGAAATGTACCGGGGTACATCCTCGTGTGGCAGTCTTTACGCTGGGTACGAACCACGTGTATATTCTGAAGGAAACGGGCGAGATTGTGGATAACTGCCAGAAGCGCCCCCAGCGCCTTTTCGAGGAAAGGGAACTGAGTGTAGAGGAATGTGCTGCGTATCTGCAAAAGGCGATTGATTTGCTGAAGCAACGAGGTTTGAAGGATGAAACATCGGAAGATGAAACTTTCAATACCAGCTTGAAGGTAATCATAACCGTAAGCCCCATCCGTTATGCCAAATACGGCTATCACGGAAGTCAGCTTTCGAAGGCAACGCTTCAGTTGGCTGCAGACCGCTTGGTGAAGGCGAACCCTGGTGTGGTGAGCTATTTCCCTGCTTACGAAATCATGAACGATGAACTTCGCGATTACCGTTTCTACAAGGAAGATATGCTCCACCCGAGCAATCAGGCAGTAGAATATATCTGGGAGAAATTCCGGGAAACCTATTTCGGCAAGGCTGCCGAGCAGTTCCTGGAAGACTGGCGTCCCATCCGGGAAGCCCTCGGCCACAAGCCCTTCAACCCCGATAGCGAGGAACATCAGAAGTTCCTTGCCAAAACGGAAGAAAGGAAAAGATGGTTCGAGAAAAAGTATGGGTTAGTGGCGGGCTGAAAGCCCAAAAGCATAATGTAGAACATTTAAAGTATTAAGACAATGACATATACTATTGAAAAGGTAACCACACTGATAGGTGCGCGTCGCTATGGAGACAATGATACCAACATCGGTTTTATCCTGACCGATAGTCGTTCACTTTGTTTCCCAGAGGAAACTCTGTTTTTTGCACTCAAGTCTGAGCGCAATGATGGTCATAATTACATCCCTGAACTGTATCGCAGAGGTGTGAAAAACTTTGTGGTAACTGATGTCCCGAAGGGCTATGCTTCTGATTATCCGGAGGCTAACTTCCTGAAGGTGGTCAATACGCTGGAGGCTCTTCAGCGTCTGGCTGAGCGCCATCGTGATGAATTCAATATCCCTATCGTGGGTATTACGGGTTCCAACGGCAAGACGATGGTCAAGGAGTGGCTCTATCAGCTGCTCTCGCCAAGCATGTTCGTTACCCGCAGCCCTCGCAGTTACAATTCTCAGATAGGTGTGCCTTTGTCTGTCTGGCTGATGAATGAGCAGACTCAGGTAGGTGTCTTCGAGGCGGGTATCAGTCAGCCTGGCGAGATGCTTGCCCTCCGTGACATCATCCAGCCTACCATCGCCGTTCTTACTAATCTGGGTTCTGCCCATCAGGAGAACTTCTCTTCCCTGGAGGAGAAGTGCCGTGAGAAGCTCATCCTCTTCCATGATGCTGAAACCGTGGTTTATGATGGCGATGATGAGGTGATTACCAAGGTGGTGGCTGAATATCCTGATTATAAAGGCGAGAAACTCTTCTGGTCGCTCAAGAACCCTGAGGCTCCTTTCTATGTCAGGAAGATTGAGAAGCAGCAGAGCGTGAGCGTCATCACCTATATATATAAAGGTGTAGAGGATAGCTTCTCCATTCCTTTCATCGATGATGCTTCCATCCAGAACTCCATCGTCTGTGCTGCAGTCGCTTCCAAGCTCGGACTCTCTGCCGAGGACATCGACAAGCGTATGGCACAGCTCGAACCGGTTGCGATGCGACTGGAGGTAAAGGTGGGTCAGCATGGTTGTACACTCATCAACGACAGTTACAACAGCGATATCAACTCACTCGACATCGCTCTCGACTTCATGAACCGCCGTCCTGATCATCGTGGCCGTCGCCATACTTTGATCTTGAGTGATATCTATCAGAGTGGTCAGACTCCTGAGGCTCTATATAGAGAGGTGAGCGATCTCGCCCGCAAGCGTGGCGTTGTGAAGTTCATCGGTATCGGTCCGGAACTCTGCAAGCAGCATGATACGATTCAGATTTCAGAAAAGTTCTTCTTCCCGAATGTGGAGGAGTTTATCAATAGCGAGGTCTTTGCTTCCCTCCGTGATGAGGTCATCCTCCTGAAGGGTGCCCGCCAGTTTGGTTTCGATCAGCTTACCGAACTGCTGGTGCAGAAGGTGCATGAAACCACCCTCGAGGTCAACCTGAATGCGGTGGTTGCCAACCTCAACTACTACCGTGCCTTCATGAAGCCGGAAACCAAACTGGTCTGTATGATCAAGGCAGATGGCTATGGTGCCGGAGCGGTAGAGATTGCCAAGACCCTGCAGGATCATCGTGTAGATTATCTGGCTGTGGCTGTTGCCGATGAGGGTGTCACCCTTCGCAAGAACGGTATCACCAGCAACATCATGATCATGAACCCGGAGATGACAGCCTTCAAGACCATGTTCGATTACGACCTGGAGCCTGAGGTGTATTCTTTCCGATTGCTCGATGCGCTCATCAAGGCTGCAGAGAAGGAGGGTGTCACCGGATTCCCTGTTCACATCAAACTCGATACCGGTATGCATCGCATGGGCTTCGATCCTGAAAACGATATGGAGGAGCTTATCGGTAAACTGAAGCATCAGAATGCCATCATCCCTCGTTCTGTCTTCTCTCACTTCGTGGGAAGCGATGACGATAGTTTTGATGATTTCTCTGCCCATCAGTTTGAGCTCTTTGATAAGGGAAGCCGACAGTTGCAGGCTGCCTTCGACCATAAGATCCTGCGCCATATCTGCAATTCGGCAGGTATCGAGCACTTCCCGGAGCGCCAGTTGGATATGTGCCGCCTGGGTCTCGGACTCTATGGCATCAACTCCCGCAACAACAAGACCATCAACTGTGTGAGCACCCTGAAGACTACCATTCTCCAGATGCACAACGTGAAGGCGGGCGATAGTGTTGGCTACAGTCGCAAGACCATCCTCGATAAGGACAGTGTCATTGCTGCTATTCCTATCGGATATGCCGATGGCTTGAACCGTCGTCTCGGCAATCGCCATGCCTACTGTCTGGTCAATGGTCAGAAGGCTGATTATGTAGGCAACATCTGTATGGATGTGGCGATGATCGATGTCACCGGCATCAACTGCAAGGAAGGTGATAGCGTGGAAATCTTCGGTGAGCATCTTCCTGTTCAGGTGTTGAGTGATATTCTGGAGACAATTCCTTACGAAGTGCTGACCACCATCAGCAACCGAGTGAAGAGAGTTTATTACCAGGATTAAGCGTGAAAAGAAGCGTTGCTGGCGATAATAAATCGTGCAAAAACATATAAAAATCGATAAATCCCATCCGAAAAGCTCGGATGGGATTCTTTTTTACGTAAATTTTTCCATTAAAACGTATAGAATATGAATAAAAAAGTGTATCTTTGCAACCAACAAATCATCTAAAAACAAGCAAGGTTGCACTTTTATGTGTATTTCTTTAACTATTTAACAATTCAAAAGTAATAATGGAACAAGTATTTAGCTATATCATTAGTCTGGGTGCGAGCGTGATGATGCCTATCATCTTCACGGTCATCGGACTGTGTATTGGCATGAAATTCGGAAAGGCTTTGAAGTCGGGACTCTTCGTAGGTGTGGGTTTCGTGGGACTGGGTGTGGTGACAGCTTTGCTGACTACCAACTTCAATGACCCGTTGAAGGCTATCTCCGACATCTATCACCTGCAGTTGAATGTGTTTGATATGGGATGGCCTGCAGCTGCTGCCGTAGCTTATAATACTGCGGTGGGTGCCTTGATTATCCCAATCTGCTTGGGTGTCAACTTCTTGATGTTGATTACCAAGACCACCCGTACGGTAAACATCGACCTCTGGAACTACTGGCATTTCGCATTCATCGGTGCCGTAGCTTACTTCGTGATGGGCGAGAGCTTGCTTTGGGGATACTTCGCAGCCATCGTCTGCTATATGATTACATTGGTAGGTGCAGACCTGACCGCCGACAAGTTCCAGAAGTACTACGACTTGGATGGAATCTCTATTCCGCAGCCATTCTGCCAGAGTTTCATGCCATTCGCCATCGTCTTCAACAAGCTCCTGGATATGATTCCTGGTTTCTCTAAGCTCGATGTAGATGCAGAGGGATTGAAGAAGAAGTTTGGCGTGCTTGGCGAACCATTGGTTCTCGGTGTCATCGTAGGTGCCCTGATTGGTTGGGCTGCTCAGTTGGATATCAAGAAGATTCTCTTCCTGGGTGTAACCATGGGAGCTGTGATGGAGTTGATTCCTCGTATCACCTCTCTCTTTATCGATGGTTTGAAGCCTATCTCTGAGAAGACACAGGAGTTGGTCAAGACCAAGTTCAACGGCAAGAAGGTACACATCGGTATGAGTCCTGCCTTGGTTATCGGTCATCCTACTATCTTGGTGGTATCAGTCATCTTGATTCCGGTTATCCTGGCAATCGCAGTCTTCCTGCCTGGCAACCAGTTCTTGCCATTGGCATCATTGGCTGGTATGTTCTACCTCTTTCCAATGATATTGCCATTCACCAAGGGAAATGTAGTGAAGACCCTTATCATCGGTTTGGTAGCCCTGATTATCGGTCTCTATTTCGTAACCGATATGGCACCTGACTTTACGATGGCAGCCAACCAGGTATATGCAGCCACAGGCGATAATGCCGCTCATATCCCTGACGGATTCTCTGGAGGAGCGCTCGATTTCGCTTCCTCTCTCTTCGGATGGGTCATCTATCGTGGCGTCAAGCTATCATACGTTGGTATGGGTGTGCTCACCATCCTCACCATCGCCCTGCTGGTTCTCAACCGCCAGCGCATCGTGAAAGAAGAAAAGGCAGCAAAGAAATAAAATTGATATATTTAAAGTATAAGAATATGAAGAAATTAACATTGATATTAGCAGCAATGGTATTAACAGTAAGTCAGGTTTTTGGCCAGTGTGGTAAGTGTGGATACGAAGTGAAGGCAGAAAATGCCTACACTAATTATAACGTTCGTTATGCGAGCAATCCTATGGATGCCAAGCATTATACAACAGATCGTCTCCGCAGTGAGTTCGCTATCGAGAAGGTGTTCGCTCCAGGTGAGGTAAACTGGACCTACACCATGTTCGACCGTTTCCTCATCGGTGGTGCAGAGCCAACAACCGCTCCTTTGAAGCTCACTTCTATCGCTCCGCTTTATACCGATAAGCCAAATGATCAGAAGAATCTGCTCGACAACCGTGAGTTGGGTATCATCAATATCGGTGGCGAGGGAACAGTTACCGTAGATGGCAAGAAATATACACTTGCTTTCCAGGAGGCTCTCTATGTAGGTCGTGGTGCCAAGAGCATCGAGGTAAGCAGCAAGGATGCTGCCAAGCCAGCTAAGTTCTATATGAACAGTGCCTGCGCTCATCAGACCTATCCTACCAAGAAGGTAACCATGAAGGATGCCAACAACATCAAGGCGGGTAGCCTGAAGGAGAGCAACGACCGCATAATCCACCAGTTGATCATCGATGGCGTGGCTGGTGTACGTACCTGCCAGTTGCAGATGGGTGTTACCGAGTTGAAGGAGGGTTCTGTTTGGAACACCATGCCAGCTCATACTCACCTCCGCCGTATGGAGACTTACCTCTATTATAATGTACCAGAGGGTCAGAAGATTCTCCATATCATGGGTGAACCACAGGAGACACGTCCTATCTGGTTGAACAATGAGCAGGCTGTCATTGCACCTGAATGGTCTATTCACTGCGCTGCAGGTACCAGCAACTATACCTTTATCTGGGGTATGGCTGGTGAGAACCTCATCTACAATGATATGCAGGTAGTGAAGATCCCTACATTAGAATAACAAAACAAAACGCTTAAAAACTAAGACAAATGGTTCTTTCCTCATCAACAAGGGTTCCGGTATGCTCTTCACCTACGCCGAGGGTCAGGGTTCTGCCTTCACCTTCATGGGTTTCGATGGCAAGCCAGGTGCTTACATGATTGTATTCTGCATCTGTAGTGTGGCTTACCTCGTAGGCTGGTGTATCATGAAGGCATTGGTGCCTAAGTACAAGCCTATCGTCGTAGAGTAATGAATCATTCAGAAAATAAATAATTGAGCGCATCAGCTGGTTAAGCTGGTGCGTTTTTTTGTGCTCCATCCCCTTTTATGCCCCCTAAAATACGCAAGAATAAATAAATTGGTTTAAAATATTTGCACGTATAATTTTTTTTTGTAACTTTGCACAAAACTTAGTATATTACTTAAACTTAAAAAATAATGAAGAAAGCAGTTGTGGTTATAGCTTTACTCAGCCAGGCACTGGGCTTGACTTATGCCGACGATCAGACCGGGACAAGGGGTATCGGACAGTATCCGGGACGCCCGTCTCAGTTTACGGCTCCTCAAATGGTGAAGGATGATGCCTATAGGAACATCGCCTTGAATCGTATGGTATATACTTCCTCGAATGCCGATTTCAATCTTGCAGGTCATCTGGTAACAGATGGTATCATCACCAGCAAGGCTCCTTCCTTCCTGAGTGTAAGAACGAATGAAGGCGAGTTGTCCAACCGTGACAAGGAGAAGATGATCGATGGCAACACGGTCACCAGTCAGTATATCAAGGGCGAGAAGGCTTTTGCTGAGTTCAATTGGGAAGCCATGAAGGTAAACCTCAGAAACCTGAAGTTTACAGGTGAATTGGCTTACTATCAGGACAAGGCTACTCAGGGGTATGTGATTCGTGTGATGGGTTCACACAATGGCAAGAAATGGGAGGTGCTGGGAGAAGAGAAAGGCACCGGACTTCCTGGCGAGGCTACCAAACAGCAGGTAAGTTCCGACCCAAACAAGTTCCAGGATGTAGTGCGCCTGCCGCTCCGCAAGCTGAATGTTTCCATTCCTTTGAAGAAACCGGGCAATTACGAGCACGTCCGCATCGAATTTAACATGCCGGGTGCTGCGTGGTGGCGCGTCAAACTCATCGATAATACTACTTCATGGCGTCCATCCATGCACTTCTCCAGTGTATGGAAGTCTGAATTGGCAAAGAATGCCCAGTGGCTCTATGTAGATCTGGGTACTGTGGCTGATTTCGATCAGGTGAATCTCTTCTGGGTCAACAAGGCTCGCCAGGGAAAGATCCAGGTTTCCAGCGATGCCAGAAATTGGAGCGATATCGCTACCCTGGGTCAGCAGAAGCAGAAGGGCTTGACCGAGAAGGTGGCTTGCAAGGGGCATGGCAGATATGTGAGATTGCTGCTTACCCAGCCGGATGCTTCCGGTCGCTATGCCTTGTCAGAGATGCAGGTGATGGGTAAGGGTGGCTTGCGTGCCGAGGCAGCCAACACTTTGGCTTCTAAGAATGGCAAGCAGATGCTCAACCAGTGGCAGCTGCGCCGTGAGGGAAGTGATGCCTGGATTCAGGCTACCGTTCCTGGTACCGTGCTTACCAGCTATATGAATATCGGTGCGGTGCCTGATAACCGCTACGATGATAATATGCGACAGATTTCCGAGTCGTTCTTCAACTCTGATTTCTGGTATCGTACTACCATCAACCATCAGCCATCTGCCAACAAGAACCAGCATACCTATCTTAACTTCGATGGTATCAACTGGAAGGCGGATATCCTCCTGAATGGTGAGAAGATTGGCAGAATCGATGGTGCCTTTATCCGCTCTCGCATCGACGTGACCAGGAAGTTGAAGCCGGGTGTCAACAAGCTCGAGGTGCATGTCATCAAGAATGCCCACTTCGGCGTAGTGAAGCAGAAAAATCTCCAGAATACCGACCTCAATGGTGGTGAGTTGGGGGCTGATAACCCAACCTTCCACGCATCTATCGGCTGGGACTGGATTACCAATACCCCAGGTCGTGAAATCGGTATCTGGAATGATGTCTATCTCACGCACGATAATGGTGTGAGCGTTTCCGATCCGCTGGTAACATCTACTTTGAATCTGCCGGATACTTTGGCAACCATGACTCCATCTGTCTTCCTGAAGAATGCAGATGCCGTGGCTAAGACCGTGAAGCTTTCCGGTTTTATCGGTAAGATCCAGTTCGAGCAGGAAGTTAGCCTGCAGCCAAACGAGAAGCGTGAGGTGGATTTCGCTCCAGCTGATTATCCTCAGCTCAAGAACCAGCGCATGAATCTCTGGTGGCCTAACGGCTACGGTTCACCTTATTTATATGATGCCGGTTTCAAGGTATCTGACAAGGTTTCAGGCGAGGTAATCTCTGAGGTCAACTATAAGGCGGGTATCCGCCAGATGAGCTATGCCGACCTGGATACCCAGACCAAGATCTACATCAATGGCAAGCGATTGAATCCACTGGGTGGTAACTGGGGATTCTCCGAGACCAACCTCAACTACCGTGGACGTGAATACGATGCTGCCGTTCGCTACCATAAGGAGATGAACTACAATATGATTCGCGACTGGGTGGGTCAGATTGGTGATGAGGAACTGTATGAGGCATGCGATAAGTATGGTATCATGATCTGGCAGGACTTCTGGTTGGCTAACCCATGGGACGGACCGGATCCTGATGACGACAAGATGTTCCTCGAGAACTCTGCCGATTACATCTCCCGCATCCGCAGCCATGCTTGTATCGGTATCTATTGCGGTAGAAACGAGGGCTTCCCTCCTGCATCCATCGACAAGGTGCTGAGAGAGCAGGTCAAGGATATCCATCCACAGTTGGGTTATATTCCTAGCTCAGCCGACCTCGGTGTCAGCGGTCATGGTCCTTACCAGATGAAGTCACCATCTTTCTACTTCGCTAATCAGAGCCATAAGCTGCATTCAGAGCGTGGTATGCCGAATGTGCCTACCTTCGAGTCTCTGAGCAGAATGATGGAACCGGAGCATCTGTGGCCACAGAGCGATGCTTGGGGACAGCATGATTATACATTGAAGGGCGCCCAGGGTGGTGAGTCTTTCAATAGCATCATGGAGAAGCGATATGGCAAGCCTCAGAGTGCTGAGCAGTTTACCAAGTGGGCACAGTGGCTCAACTATGATGGCTACCGTGCGATGTACGAGTCTTCTCAGCAGGACCGTCTTGGTTTGCTCATCTGGATGAGTCATGCCTGCTGGCCAAGCATGGTATGGTGTACCTACGATTATTACTTCGAGCCAACTGCAGCATACTTTGGTGTGAAGAAGGCTTGCGAACCATTGCATATCCAGTACAACCCGGTGAAGAAGGTGGCCGAGGTAGTTAACTTCGCCGGTGGTGCCAAGAATGGCTTGCTTGCCAAGGCTCAGGTCTTTGATATGTACGGAAAGTTGATCAAGGAGGAGAGCAAGGAAGTGAATGTGGCAGAAGACCAGACTCTCGATGCTGTTAGCGTAAGCGAACCGGATGAGGAGGTTTACTACATCAAGTTGACTCTGGAGCAGAACAACCAGGTGGTTTCAGACAACTTCTATGTGATGGGTAAGGAAGAGGATAATCTCCAGGCACTTTCTAAGTTGCCAAAGGCAGAGGTTGCTGTCAGCGGCAAGCGTTTCGTTCAGCAGGGCGAAGAGTGGGTTGGCGAGGTAGAGATCCGCAATACCGGCAATGTACCAGCCCTCTTGATTCGTTTGAACCTGAAGGGTGGTGACGGTGAGCAGATTCTCCCTGTTATCTACAGCGACAACTACTTCAGTCTGATGCCGAATGAGTGCAAGAAGATTACGGTTTCTTATCGCAATGAGGATGGCAGAGGTCAGGCTCCATACGTGGAGGTTACCGGTTTCAATAAGTAAAATTAAAAGTAAAATAAAAAAGCGCATCAGAATTCTGATGCGCTTTTTTATTTTACTTGAGGAATCCCTGCTGCTTGAGGGCATCGAGGAATCCGATGCTCATGGCTTCGCAATCCTTCTTGGTATATCGGATATCGGTGAAAACCTGGGCTAAGGTTTCTACGTTGTTGATGCGTACAAACTCCTGGTTCTCTTCCAGTGCTTCCTTCTCGGCATAGAAGTCATCAATCTTTTCTGGGGTATAATCCTCGAAATGCTCGTTGTGGATGATGCTTCTCAATGGCAGACGGTCGCTCTGGGCAGGCTGCTCATCCGGCCATCCGATGGTAAGGGTAGCCACTGGCATTACCAGCTTCGGCAACTTCAGGGTGTCGATGATCATTTTCGGCATATACACCGTGGTGCCCAGGAAGCAGGTTCCCAGACCCGCCTCTTCTGCCAGATTGGTAAAGGTCTGCGTGAAGAGCAGGGCATCGGTAGCCGCATTCATAAACGAGAGAATGTTGTCGTATCCCGGGGTTCCCTTGCGGTTTTCTGCCCAGAGGGTGGTACGGCGGTAGTCGGCACAGATGGTGAGTACCACAGCAGCGCCTGTCACCATCGGCTGGTTGAAGTGGGCAGGAGCCAAAGCCTTCTTTCCCTCTTCGCTGCGGGTTACCACTACGCTGTAGAGCTGCAGGTTTCCCATGGTAGGAGTGCGCATCGCTTCTTCCAGCAATCTGTTCAAAAGTTCATCTGTTACCTCTCTGTCGGCATATTTGCGAATCGAGGTTCTTTTCTTGATTGATTCCATATCTTGTTTCTTTTTCTAATATCTTATGCAAAGATAATGAAAGTTTCCCAAAAAGAACACGGTTCTTTTACATTTTTTGCTTCATAATGGACTTTTCGTGCGTTTTTTGATGAAATATCTGCTCAAACGTTTCATATTTTAGAAATATTGTTTTAATTTTGCAGCTAATTATTAAACGTTTAATATGGAATATACTGAAAATATGACTTTCGAAGAGGCGAGCCACGCCTTGATGAAAGATTTGAAGACCCGATTGGCTGAGCTGCACGGGCATTTCGATGCTCAGAATGTCGATTGGCATAAGCTCCATCTTCCATTGGCGAAACTTGTTTCTGAAGAAACACAGAAATCAATCGGCAGCCCGGAAGTGGTAGAGGTTCGACCTAAGGAATTGGAGTGCGATGTGGTAAGATACCAGAACAATAAGGAGAAATGGGTGGCTTTGGTCGGATTGCTCAATGGTCATCCCTATGAGATATTTACCGGTTTGCAGGATGAGGATGAAGGCATCATGCTCCCCAAGTCTGTCACCAAGGGCAAGATCATCAAGACGGTGCTACCGGAAGGACAGAAGCGATATGATTTCCAGTTTGTCAACAAGCGTGGCTACAAGATTACCGTCGAAGGATTGAGCGAGAAGTTCAATCCCGAGTATTGGAACTATGCCAAGCTCATATCCGGCGTTCTGCGCTATCGTATGCCGGTTGCCCACGTCATCAAGCTGGTCAATCAGCTTCAGCTCACCTCCGAAACCCTCAACACCTGGCGGGTGGGCGTGGAAAGAGCCTTGAAGAAGTACCTTTATGAGGAAAATGGAATAGATAACTTGGAAAACGGAATAGATTATAAGGAGACTGAAGATGAAATTGATGAGCAGTAAGATATACCTCAGGAATGTGCGTTTCCACGCTTTCCATGGCGTATTGCCGCAGGAGGGAATCGTTGGCAACGATTATCTTGTCAACCTGGTGCTGGATTATGACTTCTCTTCTGCCATGAAGACCGATGATCTTCAGGGAACCCTCAATTATGCCGAAGTCTATCAGAAGGTAAGAGAGGAAATGGCGGTGCCCAGCAAGCTCCTGGAGCATGTGGCAGGCAGAATCGCCCATAGGCTCTTTTCCGATTTCCCGGAAATCCAGAAACTCCAACTCTCTATCACCAAGGTGAATCCACCGATGGGTGCCGATAGCGACGGCGCAGGGGTAGAGGTTGTATTAACAAATGATAAAACTTATAGTTAGAATTAGGTTTTCTGATAATAAAGTAGTAATTTTGCAAAATCATCAGAAAGTATGTGTAAGAAAGTAACACTGATATGGGCTTTGATGTGCATGTTTGTAATGACATCGTTAGCTGCCAATAAGCGATTCACGCTGGTCATCGACCCCGGTCATGGTGGTCATGATGCCGGAGCTCTCGGAGCCATATCCAAGGAAAAGAATATCAATCTTGCCGTTGCCTTGCGCTTCGGTAAGTATGTGGAGCAGAATCTCCCGGAGGTAAGAGTCATCTATACCCGCACGAAGGATGTCTTCATCCCGCTCAATGAGCGTGCGAATATCGCCAACCGTGCCAATGCCGATCTCTTTATCTCCGTGCATACCAATGCCTTGCCGGCAGGAAAGGTGGCTCGTGGCTTTGAGACCTATACCCTCGGTATGCACCGTGCCAAGGATAATCTCGATGTGGCGATGCGGGAAAACTCCGTCATCTCGATGGAGAAGGACTATCAGCAGAGATATCAGGGCTTCGATCCCCGCTCTTCTGAGAGCTATATCATCTTCGAGTTCATCCAGGGCAAGAACATGGAGCGCAGCGTAGATCTGGCACGAATGATTCAGCGAAGTGTCTGCGATGGTGCCAACCGTCCAGACAAGGGCGTGCATCAGGCGGGATTCCTGGTCTTGAGAGAGACTTCCATGCCGGGCTGCCTCATAGAGTTGGGATTCATCACCACTCCTGATGAAGAGCGCCTGCTCAACAATGACAGCAGAGTGGATGATATCGCCCGTGGCATCTACGAGGCTTTCGCAAAATACAAGAATAAGTACGACAGATCGGTTTCCGTTCCTTATCGTGCCAAGGATTCCGAAGAAGTGAATATCCCTAAGATTGTTCCAGATCAGGAACCGGCACCTAAGACTCGTGCCGTAACGAGGACAGAGGTAGCAGATGCACCGGTCTTCAAGCTTCAGATTTTCGTAGGTAGTAGAAACCTTCGCAAGGGCGATGCTCATTTCAAGGGCGAAACCGATTACGATAGTTTCCAGGAAGGCAATCTGGTGAAATACACCCTGGGTGCATCCACCAATTACAACGAAATCTATCGCCTGCGCAAGGAAAAGCTGGATAAGTTTCCGGAGGCTTTCATCATCGCCTTCAAGAATGGACAGAGATATGACGTGAACCAGGCTATCCGTGAGTTCAAGCAGAACCGCAGCCGGTAGCTCTACTTTTCGGACAGCCTGTGATTCGCTCTATATAAAATAGGTATAATATAAAGAACAAAAATAGATAAATATGAAACTGACAAAGGAAATTAGGATAGCGTTGGTCGCTATTGTAGGTATCTTGGTGATGTATTTCGGAATCAACTTTCTGAAAGGCATCAACTTGTTCTCTACCAATAACACCTACTATATGACGTTTGATGACATCCAGGGTATGGGTGCTTCTACCCCTATCTATGCCGATGGCTACAAGGTGGGTACCGTGGATCAGCTGGATTTCGACTATTCAGGAAAGGGTCCCATCAAGGTCAAGGTGGATATCAACAAGGATCTGAGAATCCCTGCGGGTAGTACCGCAGAGATTGCTAAGGATATCATGGGCAATCTCCAGGTTAGTCTCCTGCTCGCCAACAATCCTCGTGAGCGTATCGAGCCGGGCGGCATCATCCCGGGCACCGTGAATAACGGTATGATGGGCAAGGCTGCCGAAATGATTCCGGTTGTTGAGAAGATGCTGCCTAAGCTGGATTCCATCCTCACCAGTGTGAATGCACTCCTGGCTGATCCTGCCCTGGCTGTTTCCCTCCACAATGTGGAGACCATCACCAGCAACCTCACCGTTTCCACCCGTGAGCTGAATACCCTGATGGCTGGATTGAACAAGCAGGTTCCGGGTATGATGAAGAAGGCAAATGGCGTTCTCGACAATACCAACCGACTCACCTCTAATCTGGCGAGCCTCGATGTGCAGGGCACACTCGACCGTGTGAATGCCACCCTCGATGGTGCACAGAAGTTCACCGAGCAGCTGAACAGCGGAAAGGGTAGCCTCGGTCTCCTCATGAACGATACCCGCCTCTATGAGAATCTGAACTCAACCATGTCGCATGCCGACTCTCTGGTCATCGATCTCAAGGCGCATCCAAAGCGCTATGTTCACTTCTCAATTTTTGGAAAGAAAGACAAGTAGAGCCTCGGATATGCCGTTTTAAAGGCTTCTTTGAGGAAAATGCCAAAATAAATTTTGTCTAAATAATAAAGGCAATGTTTCACGCCCCGGAATAGCTACAGAACTTGTTGTTTTTTAGCCATTTCGGGGTGTTTCAAAATTGTTTCACCGCCCCTAAAACGTAATTGTGGATAACTTTCTTAGTTGCTTGATTATGAGATAGTTATCCTGGTAGTCTTAAAATATTATAAATAGCCCGATTTGCTACTTTGGGCTTTTTTTTGTAATTTTGCAGTCGATTTGCATCGAATGGTGCAATCTGATGTAGTGTTAAGGTAAAAAAATCAATTAAATAAGTATTAAATAGTGTCAATGTTAGCAAGTCCAAAAGCGCTTTGGGACAATAGTCTTTTGCTTATAAAGGATAATGTGTCAGAGCAGCAATATAATACATGGTTTCGACCAATAGTCTTTGAGTCGTACAAGCCTTCGACCAAGACTTTGTTGGTTCAAGTTCCAAGTCCATTCGTATATGAGTACTTGGAACAGAACTATGTTGGCTTGTTGAGCAAGGTCCTGCATCGCAATTTCGGCGATGGAATCCGTCTCACTTATAGGGTGGTAACGGATAAGGAGCACAGGTTGACCCAGGATGTGGAAGCTGATCCGGCTGATATTGATGAGGCTGAGCGCAAGAGATTGGCACAGCAGCCACAGACACAGGCTAACCCGGCAGAGCCACAGCAGCCTGAAGACATTGACACCCAACTTGATCCGAAACTCACCTTCAATAATTATATGGAGGGTGACAGCAACAAGCTGCCACGTTCGGTGGGATTGTCTATCGCTGAGCATCCGAATACCACGCAGTTCAACCCGATGTTCATCTATGGTCCTTCTGGTAGCGGAAAGACTCATCTGGTGAATGCCATCGGTCTGAAAACCAAGCAGATGTATCCGCAGAAGCGTGTGCTCTATGTCAGTGCTCGTCTCTTCCAGACACAATATACCGATGCGGTGCTGCACAATGCGAGTAATGATTTCATCAATTTCTACCAGTCTATCGATGTGCTCATCGTGGATGATGTGCAGGATTGGGCAGGCAAGGCGAAGACCTTGAATACCTTCTTCCACATCTTCAATCACCTCTTCCGAAATGGAAAGCGTATCATTCTGGCGAGCGATCGTCCTCCGGTAGAACTCAAGGATATGCCAGACCGACTCATCACCCGTTTCTCTTGTGGACTGGTGGCGGAGTTGGAGAAGCCGAATGTGGAACTCTGCGTCGATATCGTGAGTAACAAGGTGCGCAAGGATGGACTGAAGATTCCGAAGGATGTGGTTTCCTTCATCGCACAGACCTGCAACGGCAGTGTGCGTGATCTCCAGGGTGCCATCAATGGTTTGCTGGCTTACAGCATCGTATATAACAGCAGCATCGATATCCGACTGGCTGAGCGTGTCATCAAGCGTGCCGTCAAGGTTGAGGAGAGCAACAAGGTGCTCACCCTCGATGAAATCGTGGAGGCGGTCTGCAATCATTACAAGGTAACGGTGGCTGCAGTCAACAGCAAGAGCCGCAAGCGTGAGTACGTGGAGGCGCGTCAGGTGGCGATGTTCATGGCTCAGAAACTCATCAAGATGCCTGCTTCCAGAGTGGGCAAACTCATTGGTAATCGCGATCATAGCACGGTTATCCACAGTTGCGCCAAGGTAGAGGAGCGACTGAAGATTGATGCTGAGTTCTTCGATGAACTCTCTAGCATCGAGAATGGATTGAGAGTGAAGAGATAATTAACATAGAAGTGATAATTAACATAGATAAGCACGGAACCTTGGTATAGTGGTTCTCGTTTATATAAATGAAACAAAAGGAAGTCGGACAAGTTTGTATTTGTCTTGGCTTCCTTTTTCCGTTTCTTTCAGCCTATACGCAAATTTTACGTAAGTTTTCCGCTTTTTTTACATCTTCAATCTTTCTTTTTTGTATATTTGCAGTTGGATTATGTTTTACCCAAATTACTGTAGATATGGTTATGAAGATTTCACGTATTTGCATTTGGGTCCTCATGCTGGGGACTGTCATGGTATTCTCTTCTTGTGCGAATGAGCATCCTAAGGAGCAGCTCGACGGGAATGCCATGTATGGTTCTGCGTCTGAAATCTACAACCATACCGTATCTTCTCTCTATCAGGACATAGACTTTGTAGATCATAGCGAGGAGGAAGACTCGCTCTATGCAGTGTGGAACCATCTTTATCAGGTGATAGGGAAGGCGAATCAGTCGCTTGATATTATCGATTACAAGTCTGATTTGCTCTCTGTGAATCAGAAAGACCAGTTTAAGGCTGAGGTACGTGCCATCAGAGCTATGATGTATTACGAGGCGATGGAGCTTTTTGGCAGGATTCCCGTGATTCTGTCTTCTGGCGAGGCGGTCATCTATGAGGCGGCTTCAAGCATTGCCGTGGCTTCGCTTACCGACGTCAACCTCTGTGCGCAAAGCGAAAGGAGCGAGGTGTTCCGCTTTATCTTCAGTGAGTTGCAGCAGGCGCTGCCTTATCTTCCGAATGAGCATAGCGCCAATGCTGGAGTGTATGAGGGAAGAATCACGCAACCGGTAATCAACTTCCTGTTGGCAAAGTTGGCTTTCAATGCTGAAATCTATACGTTTGATGATTGGACCAGAGGATATAAGAAACGTCCTAAAGGTAAGAAAATCCACTTTGTGGTTCAGACCGCCGATGGTGCTTCTCTGCTCAATGGTGGAACGGCTGGTGAGAATCGCAGCAAGGAATTGAATGCCTGGGAAACCTGTATCTTCTATTGTGATAAATTGGCCGCAGAAGGGTATGGCTTGGAGGAGAATGAGATATTCAATAGTTCCACTTATGCAAGGTTGCTTCGTGAGAATGGCGGTTCCCATCTGGTAGAAATGGAGCATCTCAAGCCGCTCTTCCGTTTCTGTTATCCCGAGGTATTGTTGATGAAGGAGAAGGCAAAGGTCTGCAAGGGTGATAAAGCCAGTATTCTTTTCCCGATTCCTCAGAAATGCCTCGACCTGAATCCCAAGCTCGTGCAGAATAAGGGGTATGAAAAGAAATGAAAGTTAGGGGAGTTAAAGGAGTTAACTCCCCTAACTCCCTTATAACTGATAGAACTTCGTGAAAGCCTTCACGCAATATTCGTGATCAATCACGCTGCCGGTTTCGCGGCAACTGTGCATGGCGAGAATGGCATTACCCATATCTACGCCCTTCAATGGAATGGAAGAGGCGAGGATATTGCCCAAAGTGCTTCCGCCAGCCACATCACTGTGGTTCACGAAACGCTGACAAGGCACACCCGCTGCCTCACAGATATTTGCGAAAATGGCAGCAGATACCGCATCACTCGCATACTTCTGTGCCGCATTGAACTTGATGACCGGACCGCCCCCCAGCATCGGATGATTCGTTGGGTCAAACTTCTCGCTGTAGTTAGGATGCCAGGCATGCGCATTGTCCGCAGAAATCATGAAGGCACGCTCCACTGCCTGATAATACGCCTCCTCCGTTCCGCTCTGTGCAAGAGCGATGCGCTGCAGCATATAAGAGAGGAAAGGACTTCCCGCACCCTGCTTAGTCTGCGAACCCGTCTCCTCATTGTCGAAAATCGCCAGCACCTGAGTAGTATCCTGGGCATCAGCCGCCGTCAAAGCCTCTACGCCCGCCCAGCACATCGACAGGTCATCGAGTCGTCCCGAAGAGATAAACTCATCGTGTACACCGAAGGTGCAGGCAGGAGTGGCATCCGCCAGATAGAGGTCGAAGTCGAGGATATCCTCCTTCTGGATATTCAGTTCGCCGGTAATCACGTTCATCAGCAGATTGCCCTTTTCCAGTTCATCATTGATGATGCCGAGGATAGGGAGCACATCCTTCTGCTTGCTCAGCTTCACGCCATCATTCACCTGTCGGTTGAAGTGGATAGCGAGATTGCTGATCTGCAGCAGAGGTCGCTGGATATGGAGCAGGAGAGTCTTCGGATGCATCGCATCCTTGCCCTTTACGATCACTCTACCCGCCAGAGTGAGTGGACGATCGAACCAGGTTGACATAATCGGACCGCCATACACCTCGGTATTCAGTTTCACGATACCGCCCTCGCAAGTCATCTCAGCGTTAGGCTTGATGCGGAAGGTAGGAGAGTCGCAGTGAGCGCAGATCATGTGGAAGCCGGCATCAGCCAGCGTCTTCTTTCCGATTTGGAAAGCATAGATAGAAGAGTCGTTCTTGGTAACGAAGAACTTGTCACCAGCCACAACCTTGCCTAGCGGCTCCTGAGGGTTCAATCGTCTGAACCCATTTTTCTCCAATTCCTCAGAGATATTCTTCACAGCCAGGAAGTTCACTGGCGAAGCGTCTAAAAAGGATAATAATCTTTTGATCATAGTCTATATCTTTATTTTGTTTCAATTATTTCTGCAAAGATAATGCAAAATTTTCATTTAATCCCATATTTCTACCTGTTTTTTCCATAATAGTTAAATATCTACAAGAATCCCCCATGATGTTTGGTGTTATGTTTTGAAAGCATTAATTTTGCACATCATAATTTTGGTAGATATACAGAATCATTTAAAACAAAGATAAATGGAGATAATAATTGGAATTATAGTGGGACTTGCCATCGGATTCTTCGTGGGCAAGCTGATGGAAGGAAAAAAGGCGGGAGAGGAAAAAACGCAGCTCATTGCGAAGGCTCAGGTGCTGCAGGCTAACATCGAACAGAGTAATCTGCATCATGCTGCTGAGGTGCAATCCTTGAAACAATCTCATGCTGCTGAGGTGCAATCCTTAAAAGCCCAGATGGAGAACGAACGGCTGTTTGCCGAAAAACTCCGTGCTGAAAGCGACCAGCAGTGGGCGCAGAAACTCGAAAGCCTGAAGCAGGAGATGCATCGCATGACCATCGAACAGCAGAAAGCTGCTGCCGAACAGCTCGCTGCCAAGCAGTCGGCCCTTCAGGAAAACAACCGACTCCAGATGGATGAACTCCTGAAACCTATCAAGGAGCAGTTTGCCGATTTCAAGAAATCAGTAGAAGAGAGCAAGACCCAGAACGAGGTGAATAAGAAAGAACTGCAGAGTACCTTCGAGGCTACGATGAAACTCTTCCAGCAGGAACAGCAGCAGGCTGTAACAAGTCTGAAGGAGCAGACCTCGAAGATCGGTTCCGATGCCGCCAACCTTACCAAGGCTTTGAAGGGCGACAGCAAGATGCAGGGCGACTGGGGCGAGATGGTATTGGAAACCATCCTGGAAAACAGCGGCTTGCGAAAGGACGAGGAGTTCTTTATCCAGGAGAATACCAAGGATGAGAACGGCAAGAACTTCCGTCCCGATGTCATCGTCTGCTTCCCTGAAGGCAGGAGCGTGGTGATAGATAGCAAGGTATCTCTCACCGCCTATACCGATGCCTTGGCGTCAGAGACCGATGAGGAGCGGGAGAGGCTGATGAAGTCGCATGCCCAGAGTGTGCGCAAGCACATCGATGAGTTAGCGGAGAAGGATTATTCGAAGTTAGTAGAAGATGCCATCGGCTTTGTCCTGATGTTCATCCCTAACGAGACGAGTTATATCGCAGCGATGAAGCAGCAGCCGGATTTGAGTCGCTATGCTTATCAGAAGAAGATTATCATCATATCTCCGAGCAATCTCCTGATGGCGTTGCAGCTGGCGTATAATCTCTGGCAGTATGACCGTCAGAACAAGAATGTAGAGAAAATCGTGAAGACGGCAGCCGATCTATATGATAAGGTAGCGACTTTCGAAGACACCTTCACGAGCATAGGTGATCTCCTCACTCGCCTCTCCGGTACCTATGATAAAGCGAAAAAGCAGCTTTATGATGGTACCGGCAATGTAATGAGAAGGGTAGAGAGTCTGAAGAATCTGGGTGTAACTCCCAAAAAGCAAATCAAGGCATTAGAGGAGTAATTTTAATAAGCGTTTTTATCCGGGCAGATAATACTCTTCGCTGTCAGGAAGATAATACGGATGTCAAGCCAGAACGACCAGTTCTCGATATACCAGATATCACGCTTGATGCGCTCCTCCATCTGCCAGAGCTCCTTCGTCTCACCACGGAAACCCGTTACCTGAGCCCAACCGGTAATACCAGGCTTCGAGAAGTGGCGAACCATATACTTATCAATCAAACTACCATAAACCTCAGTATGATACAACATGTGGGGTCTAGGACCCACGATACTCATATCGCCCTTCAATACATTGATAAATTGAGGGAACTCATCAATATTCGTCTTTCTCATAAAGTTGCCGAATGCAAACTTTCTTGGGTCATTCTTCGTAGCCTGAGCCTTGTCTGAATCCTTGTTCACATGCATTGAGCGGAACTTCAGGCACATGAAGGTATTACCGTTCAGACCCGTTCTAGCCTGACGGAAGAAGATAGGACCCGGACTCTGAATCTTGATAATCAGTGCGATGATTGGAATGAAAGGCAAGAAACAGAGGCAGATCACACCACTCACGGCAATATCGAAGGCACGCTTGAGAATACGGTTCGAGACAGAAGACAGCGGCTCAAGATGGTTCGTGTAAACCGTCTTACCCATAAAGTTATGGGAATCCAGATGCAGCTTATATTCGCCGAACAGACGAGGCAGATAATAGAAATGCACCACGTTCTTGTCACAGAAACGCATGATCTTCACAATCAGGTCCGATTCCTGATGCGACAAGCTGCAGAAAATCTCATCCAGACCATAACATGAACCGTTGATGGTATCGTTCATCTTGGACTCTAAAATTCTGTTAAGATCCTGCATGGTACCCAGTTTTTTCAGTTCCTGTGGCGCTCCGGCGATAACATCATCGGCATAATAACCTTTCACGATATAACCCGCAGAAGGGTCTTCGGTCATGGTAATGTACATTTCTCTTACGGCAGGATCGCTACCCACGAAGATCACGGTACGACAGTTCCTACCTTTGGCACGGTGATGTTTCAGAACCTTGAGTTCGATGATTCTACTGATGATCAGAGCAAGATAGAAAGGGATGCCGAAGTAGAATCCGAACGCAAATATTTCTCCACCATGACTGAAGAATTTCAGGAAGATCATGAAACAGACGGTAGTACAAAGCACCAGAAAGAGCGTACGTTTAAGTACTTGCTGGAAACCGATTCGTCTTATATGGATGATGGTACTGTAGTTGTATTCGCCGATGGCGAGAGCAATGTTTGCTATAAAGAATGTAATCTTTGTTTTCAAATCCAGGTAGGCGGGAACATGAAGGAACTCGATGTTTACGAGCCCCAATAGCAAGCAATTGAGGATGAAGAAGTCGGCGATGATCACCAACCTTCTAATCAGTACATTACCTTTATATATATTTTTCTCCATAAGACGTTATGTGTAAGTTGTTTTTTTCTCTATTTCTATTCTTAGAATATAAATTCTTGGTAGAATCGCCCACAAAGGTAGCAATAAAAACTGAATTCTCCAAACTTTTCCCCATATTTTTTCCCATGAATAATCATATTTTAATAAGGTGTCCCCCGCTATAGGTGGTTGCTGCCGCCAATTGGTTTTATGGAGGGTGTGTCATAAGTCTATGGCGCACCCTCTTTTATGTTATTTATTGCATAATCCTAGAAGTATCGTAGCCTATTCCAAAAAGGGAATCATATAATATCGTCT
>OIXX01000145.1_pt1 | contig 56866 bp, 45 predicted proteins | sample 1588161 | NCBI WGS metagenome assembly OIXX01 (sample SAMN03283274) | human gut metagenome | biome: human-associated habitat; material: feces | host: Homo sapiens | place: Peru | collected 2012 | reverse complement strand
CCGTTGCCGCGCCCCGCAGTGCCCGCTTCCCCCGAGAACAATTATCAGTGCAGGTCAGCACTTGCAAAGCTGTGGTCGCGAAATGCATACCAGTGGTTCGCAACACCGTTCAGCGATTTTTAAAATTGCTGTCACGTCGTATATAAATACCCATTTTGAACAATTTGCCGCATGCAGCCATGCTGGCCAGAGCCCGTTTTTGACCTCCTGGATCCCGTCACGAAGCCGAGCGTTTCAAAAAATGCCAACTTTTCTGTTTGCACTTTGCAATTCCTCGTGTATACTGACTTTCGCATTTAACGGAGAGTTGTCCGAGTGGCCGAAGGAGCACGATTGGAAATCGTGTAGGCGTCAAAAGCGTCTCCAGGGTTCAAATCCCTGACTCTCCGCCAGTTAATTCCAAAGCAGGCCTTCGAGCCTGCTTTGTTTTTACCCCACGCGGAGGGGTGGCAGAGTGGTTGAATGCGGCGGTCTCGAAAACCGTTTGGCCTATATAAGGTCACGAGGGTTCGAATCCCTCCTCCTCCGCCATTAGATGGTATGAGCCCCAGCAATGGGGCTTTTTCTTTTTGGACACATCTCAATAACGCGCAGGAGGAGGGATTCGAACCCGCCAGGGCGCGGAGCGTAAAGAAAACGCGCCAGTGGCGCGTTTTTAGCGCAGCGCGGTCGGCGTAAGCCGACCGGATAAATTTTGAGCTTTGCTCAAAATTTGGACATCCCTCCTCCTCCGCCATTTTGGTTGAGAAAGCTCCCAACAATGGGAGCTTTTTTTATCGAATCCTCTCTCGGCCGCACATCCCAACCAAACGTGTACATCACCCTCCAAAAGCGACATTTTCTGACATCTTTGGAGGCTGATGTACATGTTTGCATATCGCACTCGGCGCACGATCGCCGTTTTGCCGGCATTCGGTATATTTCCTCACCTCAACGGACATAAGGACTGAATATCGGCATAAAGCGAGAGGTCCCTAATGGATACTCCTGTTCTCATTACGCATAAAACCGCATGGCTCGTCCACCATGCGCCACAAGACCTGGTTCAAGCGGTCGCGCAACACGACTACCAGATAGGCGCAAGAGGCCTCTCCACCCAGCAACGCACCGCGCGCATCCGACAGGCTCTTACCGACTGCGGTATTCCCACTAGCATGCTTGAGACTATCGATATCTCCGTAGTATTTGCCTTCGAGCGAATCCGCGCCAACGGTGTAAATTGCCACGTTCTTGGCCAAAATCTACCCTACGACCATATTGACGAGCTGTCCCCTGGTATTTTTATCACCGACGAAGCCCTTACCTTCGTATTCGCTGCCGAGTGGATGGACAGAACCGTACACCTCGAATACGGCTACGAAGTTTGCGGTGACTATCGCATGGGGCTCAATCCCGATGACCCTTACACCGATCAACCGGCTACCGCTTCCAAGAACGAAATTGTCGATCTGCTCGATCGGCACCCCGGCAAACCCGGTGCCACACGCGCCCGACTCGCGCTCAGGCATATCTACGACCACTCAGCCTCACCCATGGAGACCGCATCCGCTATCGCCCTTTCACTCCCGACGAGCGAAGGCGGCGCTGGCATCCGAGGTGTCGAACTCAACAAGCCGCTCGAAATCCCTAAACGACTTTGGCATTGCACCAAAGTTCGAACGCTCAAAATCGATGCCCTCATTACCTATAAACGCAGAGAGCTCGGCATCGAATATAAGGGCGGCTTTCACGACGAGGCCGAACGCAAGGGAGCAGATGCGGAGCGAGAGGCCGTACTCGCCCAAATGGGCTATCGCATCGTCACGCTCACCTCAACGCAATTTGCCAGCCAACTCGCTTTCCACCGTGCCATGAACAATATCCGCGAAGCACTCGGCATGCCTCGTTGCGTAGATGCCGAGTATCAGCGAAAGCAAAACGAACTGCGCAAGGTGCTTATCCGCAACTGGAAGAGCAATCAAGCCGAAGAGTCGCCTTCCGAGTAACGTCATCCCAGCGCGCCGCACCAAAACACGTACATCACCCTCCAAAAACGACATTTTTTGACAACTTTGGAGGCTGATGTACATGTTTGGTGCCTACGCCCGCACCCAGTCCCGACCGTTTGCCGAGCAATAGGGTCGCAATCGGCGCCGAACATGTACTATGTACGGGCATTGTCTAAACCCGCAACTCAAAGGACCCCATCTTGCCCGTCGTCGCCGCCGCTATAACCGTTACCTCACATGCCTCGGGTGCCATGGTCGCTATCCCCTTTTGGCTCGAGATGTTCGCCGTTGTCGCGGCATCGATCTCGGGCGTGCTGGTCGCGCGCGCCCACAAGCTCGACCTGGTGGGCGCGGTCGCACTCGCCGTGGTCTGTGGCCTGGGCGGCGGTCTTTTACGCGACATGACACTACAAGTGGGCAACGTCTACATCCTCAACCAGCCGATGGCACTGCCGCTTTCCATTGCCACGGCAGCCATCATCTACATCTTCCCGGCAATCGTCGATAAACCCGAGAAACTCATTCCCCTGCTCGACATCATCTCGGTCGGCATCTATGCGGCAACCGGCGCGGACAAGGCACTGGCCTACGGATTTGCACCCGTCGTTTGCATTATGATGGGCTTCTTCACCGCGGTGGGCGGCGGCATGTTGCGCGACGGCTTTATGGGCGTGGTTCCGGGTATTTTCCAACGCACTAACTTTTATGCCATCGCGGCCATCGCCGGATCGGCAAGCTATGTATGCCTCGTCATGAGCGGACTTGTTAGCAACATCACCGCCCTCATCGTGTGCGTCGCGGTGACCATGGGTCTGCGCTGGCTCTCGCTGCGCTTTGACATCAAAAGCCCCACCGAAGAAGACATCGCGCGCTTCTTGCATCGCAAAAAGTAGACAGCGCGACACGACCCTTCGAAATGCAACCGAGAGGTCCTTTTAGAGCGCCCGCGCGTTGGGTACCCTGTTAGATACATGTCGAGTATCTAACGAAGGATTCACTATGCCTTGCAACCTAGTACCGTCGTCCCGGTGCCGTAAAGCGCAGGCCCGCATCGCCCTCCTATTCGCACTGATCGCGCTTGCGCTGACCGTACTTCCCACGGCGTCGTTCGCCGGCACAGACACCGCCGGCAACGTACTCGCAACCGAAGTTGACTCGAATCCGTCTGGTGTCGAGGGCGATCTGTACTGGGCCGGCCAAAACCTTAACCTGGACGATACCTCTATCGACCGCGATATTATCGCGGCAGGCGACAGCCTATCGATTCGCGACTGCACCGTAGGCGGCGCCATTCGCCTGGCGGCGCGCACCATCGATATCTCCAAAACCGCAATCGATGGCAGCGTGACGGTAGCCGGTCAGCATGTCGTGCTCAACACCGGTAGCACTGCCAACTGTTTTTACGCGCTGGGCGAGACAGTTGCCCTGCGCGGCTCTGCCAAGTCGGCAGCGCTCGCAGGCAGTACGGTAACCATCGACGGCACCGTCGATGGCGATGTCCAGGTCTGGGCCGACAAGCTCATCCTGGGTAAAAACGCCCGCATCACCGGTACCGTGAGCGCGCATGTTTCCGAGGACCCCGAGCGCGCCGCAGGAGCCGAGGTCGGCGCGCTCAAGATCGACCGCACCGAGAACGAGGATACTTCCACCGTTAACGATGTCATCGGCGGTATCGTCGCCGCGGCACTCTCGACCTGCTTCATCGCCCTGTTGCTCGAGCTCGTCTTTCCGCGTGCGACCGCCAGCGCCGCCGGAATGCTCCACCAGCGCCCCACGCCCCTGTGGATGAGCGGTCTTCTGGGCACGGTAGCCATTGTCCCTGCCGTATTGTTGCTGATCATCTCGATTGCCGGCCTGTCGCTTGCCGGAACCCTCTTGTGCGGCGTTATCGGCATCGCGTTGGTGTCGAATGCCTTTGCGGGGTGCGCGATCGCTCGCATGGTCGGACATAACCAGAACCGCTACGCCATGGCAGCCGTGGGTGGCATCGCCGGGGGCGCGCTTACGGCAATCCCCCTCATCGGCGACTTCATCAGCGGCGTGGCCTTTGTCTTTATGCTCGGCTTCGTTATCCAAATCATCTGGCGCAACGCTCACCTCAAGCCGCAGCAAGCCTCCAACACGCCAGGACTCCCCACCGCCTAGGCGCCAACCACCACAAAAGCAATCCCCACAAAAGGGCCAGGCACCTTTGTGGGGGGGTGCAAAAAGGGCGCCGACCATCGTGGTCGGCACCCTTTCTTGTTAGACGCTATAAGGCCCAGCGCTTATTTGTTGACCTGACCGGCGCGAACGGCAGCCTTCTTGCGGTCGGTGGCGTTGAGCAGGCGCTTGCGCAGGCGGATGTTCTTGGGAGTGATCTCCACCAGCTCGTCGTCGGCGATGTACTCCAGCGCCTCTTCCAGAGAGAAGGTGCGAGGCGGCACTAACTGCACGGAGATGTCGGAGGTCGAGGAGCGCTGATTACCAAGGTTCTTGGTACGAGCGATGTTGACGACCATGTCGCCGGCCTTGCTGCGCTCGCCCACGATCATGCCCTCGTAGCACTCGGTGCCCGGCTCGACAAACAGCTGGCCGCGCTCCTGCAGCGTGCCCAGAGCGTAGGCAACGGCCTTCTCGGTGGTCATGGAGATCATGGCACCGTTCTGACGGTTACCGATCTCGCCGGCGTAGGGACCGTACTCCAGGAAGGTGTGGTAGAACACGCCCTCGCCGTGGGTGACGTTCATAATGCGGTTCTTAAGACCCATGATGCCGCGCGTCGGGATCTTGAACTCAAGGTGCGCCACGATGCCCGAGGTGTCCATGCTCGTCATGATGCCGCCCGAGGTGCCAAAGACCTCAACGACCTTGCCCGAGTACTCATCCGGGCACTCGACAACAGCCTGCTCGACGGGCTCCAGCTTGTTACCGTTCTCGTCCTTCTTAAACAGAACGCGGGGACGGCCGACCTGGAACTCAAAGCCCTCGCGGCGCATGGACTCCATCAGGACGGACAGGTGCAGAATGCCGCGGCCAGAGACCTCGACGCCGCTCTTGTCCTCGAGCTCCTCGATCTTCATGGTCACGTTGTTCTCGGCCTCGTTGAACAGGCGCTCCTTGAGCTGACGGGCACCCACGATGTCGCCATCGCGACCGACGAGCGGGGAGGTCGACGCCTCAAAGACGATGGACAGGGTCGGCGGGTCGATCTCGATGGGCTCAAGCTCGACGGGGTTCTCGGGATCGGTGTAGACATCGCCGATATCGGTGCGCTCAATACCCACGACGGCGGCGATATCGCCGGCGCCGACTTCCTGGCACTCGGTGCGGCCCAGGTAGTCGAAGGTAAAGAGCTGCTTGACGGTAGCGGTGGCGCTGGAGCCGTCGTTCTTGACGACCAGGATCTGATCGCCCTGGTGAATGGTGCCGGAGTACACGCGACCGATACCGATGCGGCCGACAAAGTTGGAGTGGTCGATGGTCACGCACTGCATGGCCAGCGGGGCGTTCTCGTCAACCTCGGGCGCGGGCATGTCGTCGATGATCATATCGAGCAGCGGATACATGTCCATGTTGCCGTCGTTGGGGTCAAGACGGGCAAAGCCATTCATGGCGCTGGCGTAGACCACGTGCTCCATGGCGAACTCAAGCTGATCGTCGGTAGCGCCCAGGTCGGCCATGAGGTCCAGGCAGTCGTTGTAGGCCTTCTCGGGGTTGGCGCCCGGGCGATCGATCTTGTTGATGACGATCATGATCTTAAGGCCGGTGTCGATAGCGTGACGCAGCACGAAGCGGGTCTGGGGCATGGGGCCCTCAAAGGCGTCGACCAGCAGCAGGGCGCCGTCGGCCATACGCAGCACGCGCTCGACCTCGCCGCCAAAGTCGGCATGGCCCGGGGTGTCGATGACGTTGATCTTGACGTCCTTGTACTCGATAGAGATGTTCTTGGCGAGAATCGTAATGCCGCGCTCGCGCTCCTGGTCGTTGGAATCCAGGACGCGGTCCTCGACCTGCTGGTTGGCACGGAAAGCGTCCGTGGCACGCAGGAGCTTATCGACCATCGTCGTCTTGCCGTGGTCGACGTGGGCGATGATGGCGATGTTCCTCAGATTGTCTACGCGCATGTAGTTCCCCTATCTTCTATCCATATACAAACGGCACGCGTATGCGACCCGCCCAGCAATACAACGCCCAGCGGGAATATTGAGCCTTTTACCGAAAACTCGTTTATTTTAGCGATTTTAGATGAGAGGGGTTTCCTCGCCTGCAGGTTCAGGGTCGCTCCACATAAAACCATCGCCGGCACCCATGCCCTCATACAGCACATATGCCGAAAAGCCGCTCTCGAGCGTGGTCTCAAAGAAGCTCACGAGCAGAGCGTCGTGATAGCCGCCGTCAATCTCAACACAGCCGGTATAGCCGATGGCATAGCGAGAGATACGGCCCAGGCCCTCGTCCTTAAGGCCCATCTTGTGCTCGGAGATAAAGTTGGTGGCAGCCTCCAGGCATGCCTCTTCGCCGTCCTCGTCGAGTGCCGCCAGATACCGGTTGGAAGCAGCATCCTCGATCGCCACAACTACGCCCGGATTCTCGCCGGCGGCAAGGTCGTCCAAGAACGCACCAATCAGGTCACACACCATGGCGTCGAGCTCGGCGGAGACGTTGCCGGCGCTCTGCATATCCTGTGCCATCTTTAGACCTTCCCATCGAATCCGGCGTCGTTACAGTTCTTGTGCCTCGGCGGCGATCTTGGCGGCAGCGTCGCGGGCGCGCATCATATCCATCGCGCGCTTGTCGAGCACCTTGATCTGGTTGGTCAGCATTACCGCATCGACCACACCCCAGATTACCAAGCCTGTTGAAATCGAAAACCCAAGCGCACCAACTGTACCACGAAGACGAGAACAGATTACCGCGACAAGGGAGGAGATGATAACCATCTTGATATAGGAGCCGCGGCGCTCGCGAAGTGTGCGGGCCTGCATCACATAGGCGATGCGAGCCGCTTCGGATGCCTCCGAGCGCATCTGGGCTTCGCGCGCGATGGCGGCCGCTTCAGTCGATACGCGGGTACCCATCAGCGACCTCTCCGCTCGCGTGCCAGACATTTAGAAATCATCGGGGGAGAGCGTATGGACGAACTCGTCGAACTTCTCGAACTCCTGCTCGTCGTCAACTTCCTCAGCATGGGCAGAAACGGTACCCAGGCGATTCATGATGTCGTCCTCCACAAACATGGGGGCATTACCGCGCACGGCAAGGGCAATGGCGTCACTGGGGCGGGCGTCGATCTTGCGCTCGTCACCATCGATCAGCACGACAATCATCGCATAGAACACCGGCGGCTCGGCACGAACGATCTCAATGCGCTCGAGCTTGGCGCCCAGGGCATCGACGGTGTCAAGCAGCAGGTCATGCGTTATCGGGCGCTCGGCGCGGCCGCTATCGATGCCACGGCTAATGGCCGCGGCCTCAAACGAGCCGGTCTGAATGGAAAGTGAACGCAGGGGTGCCGTCGAATCCGACTTGCCGCAGCGCTCACGCAGCACGATAAGCGATGGCACGGGACCGGCGGCCATGACGATGGTCTCTATGTCGACACGAACCATGGAACACCTCCGGTACGTAGCGGTTAACACACGGCAGGGTCGCCGCATTGAATAGCTATACTACCCAATCTTTCGCCCAGCACACAAAATCAAAGTAGTTAATTTGGGACGGGGCTCTTTTGACCACTTTGTTGGATAAGAAAAAAGCCCCGAGGCAATGCCCCGGGGCTCTTCATGTTTTGATGGTGGACCTGACAAGATTCGAACTTGTGACCTCCCGGTTATCAGCCGGACGCTCTAACCAACTGAGCTACAGGTCCATCATGGTGGAGGTTAGGGGGATCGAACCCCTGACCTCAGGCTTGCAAAGCCCGCGCTCTCCCAGCTGAGCTAAACCCCCACGGAGAAAGTAATAAACACCCCAGCGGCGACTCGGCTCTCGCTGGGGTGTTTATTGCGAAAGAAAGTGGTGGACCTGACAAGATTCGAACTTGTGACCTCCCGGTTATCAGCCGGACGCTCTAACCAACTGAGCTACAGGTCCATCGCGCAAGGGATATATTAGACGAGTCGTTACGCGCGCGTCAACAACTTTTTTGAAAAACTTTGGAGGGTGTCGGCCCCGGCTGCCCGGCGGCATGCGAAGTCGCCTGCTCAGACAGTCCTGCTCGCACGGAGAGCACATTAAGTGCTCTCCGGCTCGTGCGGAACTCGCGATCGACTTCGCATGCCGCCGGGCAGCCGGGGCCGACGTGGGGTTCAAAGATTTTCAAAAAAAGCGGTCGGCGCGCAATGCGCCGACCGCCGATATATGGGGTCTGATATTTTCTACCAGCTAGGGCCTCTTACTCGTCGAGGAGATCCTCTGGCATGTCGTTGCCGTCGCCTAGGTCGACTGCGGCCTCATCAGCGCCGGCTGCGGCCTCGGAACCTTCGCCTTCGGGCTTCTCTTTGGCGGCCGTCATGCGGGCTACGGCGCATACGCGGTCGTTATCGTCGACGGTCATCATCTTGACGCCCTGGGTGGCGCGACCGGTTTGGCTGATCTCGTCGGTCTTGACGCGAATGACCGTCGCGCCCTCCGTCACGATGAACAGCTCAGGCTGCGGGCCCACCGTCTTCATGGCTGCGAGGTTGCCCTTGCGCTCGGTCATCTGGATGGTGTAGACACCCTGACCGCCGCGGTTCTGCTCCGGGTAATCCGAGACCGGCGTGCGTTTGCCGTAGCCGCGTTCGGTAATGACGAACAGGTCGCCGTTACCGTTGGTAATCTCCATACCAAGAACGCTCATGCCTTCCTTCATGCCAATGCCGCGGACGCCGCTGGTATCGCGACCGGTGGCGCGCACCTGGTCTTCGGGGAACATAATCGCCTTGCCCGCGGTGGTTGCCATGATGATCTTGTCGCCCTCGCGCACGCGACGTACAGCGAGCAGCGCGTCGTCGTCCCTCAGGTTGATGGCGATCAGGCCGTCGCGGCGGCTACGGTCGTAGGCGCTCATCACGGTCTTCTTGACCATGCCGCTCTTGGTGGCAAACATCAGGTACTCATCGGCGGGGAACTCGCGGCAGCTGATGACGCTCGCGATCTTCTCGCCCTCCTCGAACGGCAGCAGGTTGACGATCGCGGTGCCACGCGCCTGGCGCGTGCCAACCGGCAGCTCGTGCGCCTTCAGGCGATAGACTTTACCCTTGCTCGAGAAGAACAGCACGTACTCGTGCGTGGACGCGATAAACATCTCGTCGATAACGTCGTCCTCTTTAAGGTTGACGCCCGACACGCCCTTGCCGCCGCGCTTTTGGGCGCGATAGGCGGCCACCGGGATGCGCTTGACGTAGCCGGTGTGGGTGATGGTCACGACCATGTCCTCGTCGGCAATCAGATCTTCGACATCCAGGTCCTTCTCGACATGGCTGATCTCGGTGCGGCGCTTGTCGCCGAACTTCTTGGAAATCTCGCGCATCTCTTCCTTGATGACGCCCAGGATTTTCTCCTCGTGCGCCAACAGGTCCTCGTAGTAGGCGATGGCGCGGCGCAAGCCGTCCAGCTCTTCCTGAATCTTGTCGCGCTCCAGGCCGGTCAGGCGGCGCAGCTTCATCTCGAGGATGGCCGTAGTCTGCTCGGGCGTAAAGCCAAAGCGCTCGATCAGGCGCCTGCTGGCCTCGGAGTCGGTCTGCGAGGAGCGGATGATGCTGATGACCTCGTCGATATGGTCGAGAGCCATCAGATAGCCCTCGAGGATATGGGCACGCGCCTGGGCCTTCTTAAGGTCAAAGCGGGTGCGGCGGGTGACGACATCGACCTGGTGGTCGATATAGTGCTGCAGCATCTCGCGCAGGCTCAGGCATTTGGGGACGCCGTTGACAAGCGCCAGGTTGTTGGCGCCGAAGGTCGTCTGCAGCGAGGTGTACTTGTACAGGTTGTTGAGCACGACCTGCGGGATGACGCCCTTCTTGAGTTCGATGACCAGACGGATACCCTTCTGGTTTGACTCATCGCGCATATCCGAGATGCCCTCGATGCGCTTGTCGTTGACGAGCTGGGCGATCTTCTCCTGCAGGGTGCCCTTGTTGACCATGTAGGGAATCTCGGTAAAGACCAAGCGGCTGCGGCCGGTCTTGGTGGACTCCACATGAGCCTTGGCGCGCACGGTGATGGAGCCGCGGCCGGTCTCGTAGCTCTGCTTGATGCCGGCACTGCCCATGATGATGGCACCGGTGGGGAAGTCCGGACCGGGCATGATCTGCATGAGCTCGTCGACGGTGGCGTCGGGGTTGTCGATCAGGTAGCACGTGGCCTCGATCGCCTCGGTGAGGTTGTGCGGGGCGATGTTGGTGGCCATGCCGACGGCGATGCCCTGACTGCCGTTGACCAGCAGGTTGGGGAAGCGCGCGGGCAGCGCCTGGGGCTCGGCGAGCGACTCGTCGTAGTTGGGCTGCCAGTCGACGGTATCCTTCTGCAGGTCACGCAGGAGCTCCATGGCGGGCTTTGCCAAGCGGCTCTCGGTGTAACGCATGGCGGCTGCACCGTCGCCGTCGATGTTGCCGAAGTTACCGTGACCGTCGATGAGCGGTGTGCGCATGGAGAACCACTGTGCCAGGCGGACCATGGCCTCATAGACCGCGGAGTCGCCGTGCGGATGGTACTTACCGATAACTTCGCCGACCGTCCAGGCCGACTTCTTGTGCGGACGGTTGGGGTAGATGCCGCTCTCGTTCATTGCGTACAGGATGCGGCGGTGCACCGGCTTTAAGCCATCGCGCACGTCCGGCAGGGCGCGCGCCGTGATGACCGACATCGAGTACTCGATGAACGACTGCTTCATCTCGCGGCCAAACTCCGAAATCTGGAGCTGGCCGCCGTTGATATCCTCGCCGGCCGAGGCACCACGGTCGACTTCGCCAAAGCTCTCCTCGAGCTCGGCGTCGTCATCCTCTTCTTCGTCCTCGGCGTCGGGGTTATAGGAATCCGGGTTGCCGTCCTCACCCTGCTCGGCGCGGGCGAGCAGGCGCTTCAGATCGTCGGGCATGCCGGCGTCGCCGGCCTCGTCCATACCCTCGTTATTGTTGATATCGTCTGCCACGTTGCCTCCTCATGGTTTGCGTGGTCCATTCGTTCCCTACCACGGAGACGGATTACCGGGAATGCCGGATAACCCTCCTAGGTTTCCCAGGCGCCGCAGATTCGCCCGAAAGAGGATTGAGGGCGAAGGTGCGGTGGCTGGGAAAGCCGAACAGGTTAGGCATCTAAGAAGCGTGCATCATGTGCATGCTTCTCGATGTACTCGCGGCGGTAGCCGACCTCGGAACCCATCAATTCGCGCACGGCGCGGTCCGCCACCACGGCGTCCTCGATCGACACGCGCTGCAGAATGCGGGTCTTGGGGTCCATCGTCGTCGAGGCAAGCTGCTTGGGGTCCATCTCGCCCAGACCCTTGTAACGCTGGACGGTATAGCCTTTGCGCTTCTTGGTGATCTTGCCGTCCTTGGCCTTGCCGTCCTCGTCGTTGTCGTCGGGGTTCAGTCCCAGGCTCTGGATGGTGTCGCGCAGGATCTCGTCTTCGGGCTGGCGGCCGTTGGGGTACACGTAGTGAATCTTGTTGCGTACCTTAATGCCAAAGATGGGAGGGCAAGCGACGTAAATGTAGCCAGCATCAATCAACGGGCGCATGTACTTGTAGAAGAACGTCAGCAGCAGGATGCGGATATGCGCACCGTCGACGTCTGCATCGGTCATGATGATGATCTTGTGGTAGCGCGCCTTGGTAATGTCGAAGTCGCCGCCGTCACCGGCGCTCGTCGTGACGCCGCAGCCGATCGCGGTGATAAGCGATTGAATGGTGTCGCTCGAGAACGCGCGATGGTCACCCACGCGCTCGACGTTCAAAATCTTGCCGCGCAGGGGCAGAATCGCCTGGATGTCTCGGCGGCGGCCGTCCTTGGCCGAACCGCCTGCCGAGTCGCCCTCTACGATGAAGAGCTCAGTCAGCTCGGCATCGCGCACCGAGCAGTCGGCGAGCTTACCGGGCAGCGACGCCGTCTCGAGCAGACTCTTGCGGCGGGTCGCCTCGCGCGCCTTGCGGGCGGCGTTGCGCGCCTTGCAGGCCTGCTGGGCCTTCTTGACGATCTCGCGAGCGGGCTTGGGGTGCTCCTCGAGGTAATCGGCAAGGCCGTCGGTCACGATCTTGAGCGTGAGCGCGCGCATGTAGGAGCTGCCAAGCTTAGCCTTGGTCTGACCCTCAAACTGAGGATCGGGCAGCTTGACCGAGATAACGGCCGAAAGGCCTTCGCGCACATCGTCACCAGTCAGGTTGGCGTCCTTCTCCTTGAGCAGGTTCTGCTTGCGGGCGTAATCGTTGATCACGCGGGTGAGTGCGGTGCGGAAGCCCTCAAGGTGCATGCCGCCCTCGGGGGTGTAGATGTCGTTGGCAAACGACATGACGTTCTCGCCGTAGCCGCTATTCCACTGCAGGGATACCTCGACCTCGCCCATCTTGGTCACGGGCGCATCCGGATCCGATTTGCCCTCGATGTAGATGGGCTCCTTAAAGGCCTCGGGGACGTCCTTGCCCTCGTTGAGGAACTTGACGAAGTCGATGATGCCGCCGGCATAGCAGAACTCCTCCACGAGCGGCGTCGCCTCACGCTCGTCGGTCAGCACGATCTTGAGGTTCTTGTTGAGGAACGCCGTCTCTTGCAGACGGTTGTGCAGCGTATCGAAATCGTAGATGCAGGTCTCGAAGATCTCGTCGTCGGGCCAGAAGCTGACAGTGGTACCCGTCGTCTCCGAAGTGCCCACGACCTCCATCTTCTTGACGGTCTTGCCGCGCGAAAACTCCATCTCGTAGATGTTGCCATCGCGACATACCTGTGCGACCACGCGCTTGGACAGGGCGTTGACGACGGAGATACCCACGCCGTGCAGGCCGCCCGAAACCTTGTAGGCCGAGTTATCGAACTTACCGCCGGCGTGCAGGATCGTCATGACGACCTCGAGCGTCGGGATCTTTTTGATGGGATGCTCGTCGACGGGGATGCCGCGCCCGTTATCGACGACCGTGATGGAGTTGTCGGCGTGGACCGTCACCTGAATCTCGGTGCAGAAACCGGCCATGGCCTCGTCGACGGAGTTGTCAACGATCTCCCACACCAGGTGATGAAGACCGCTGGCGCTCGTCGAGCCAATGTACATGCCCGGGCGCTTACGAACGGCCTCGAGACCTTCGAGAATCTTAATCTCGCCGCCATCGTAATCGTTTTCGTTTGCCACACGTCCTCCTTCAGTTAAGAAAATGTGTACAGCCTTACTAGTTTATCGTAAAAAAATACCCTCGGGAACGAGGGTATTTGGCTCTACAAGGCCACCAGATGCGATTTAAGGCTCTTTTTTGCTCTGCACGCCCTTGGCCCACTCGGCACTGGCCCTCATGGCGTTCTCGAGGGCCTCGCGCAGTTTTTGGTCCTCGATGGGTGCCACTTGGCGCTCAATCTCGGCGCGCTCGGCACCGCTTAGGGCGGCATGCGGGGCCGGCGGACGCTCGGCCACGGCCGGACGCAGGCGCTCCTTGGCAGCGGGCGGCGTGTGACCGGGGGCGGTCGTCTTAAACACCAGGCCGTCAACATGTGCACCGGCGCGTTCCATGCGCGCGCGGATGATCTCGCGCAAGAGCGTCATCTCCTGCGTCCATGAGGGCGAGTCGAGATACACCAGCAGTTCGTTAGATTCGGGCAGGTAGCGCAGGCCCGTCACGTGACGCCCCTCGCGCGTGCCCGCGCACACCGTGTTCCAGGCGCGATAGATCGCACGCGATTGCTCGGCGGCCTCCATCTGCGCGCGGCGCTCGGGTGTCGCCGCTGCCATAATGCGCTGGCGCTCGGCATCCAAAAAGCCGCCAAAGGCAACCGTGCCGTTTTCGCGCTCGTAATTAGCACGTCTCACCCATGCTCACCACCTTGGCTCGATCAAGCAGGTCATCGGTAAAATACCCCAGATTGGTGGTGGTTATGACCGTCTGGATGTCGTCGCCGATCAGCTGCAGAAAAGCGCTTCGGCGCTCGCCGTCGAGCTCGCTCATCACGTCATCCAAAAGCAGTAACGGGGCGGTACCCAAGATGTCGCGCGCCACCGCCACCTCCGCCACCTTCCAGGCAAGCACCAGCGTACGCTGCTGGCCCTGGCTGGCAAACGAACGGGCAGATCGACCCGCAACGGAAAACTCTATCTCGTCGCGATGAGGACCCACGAGCGTCACGCCGCGGCGAATCTCCTCGTCGGCGTGCTCGTCAAGCGCCAAGAGCATGTGTTCATACGCCCAGCCCCTGAGCTCGTCGCGGTCCTCGGTGTGGGGTAAGTCGCCAAGCGTGGACACATAGGACACGCCGGCGGGCTCGCCGGCTGCCACTCGGCCATAGGCGTCGCGCACAGGGCCCGACAGCCGGTCGAGCAGGGCCAGACGGTGCACGAGCAGGGCCGAACCGGCGCGGGCAATGGACTCGTTCCAGGCGCCGAGCATCTCGCGGCAACACCAGGCCTCCCTGAGCAGGGCGTTGCGCTGGGTCACGCAGCGCCCGTAGGCACTAGCCAGATCGGCGTAGCGTGCACTCAGCTGAACGCCAAAGTCATCGAGCGCGGTGCGGCGCACGCTGGCACCGCGCTTGACCATATCCAGGTGGTCCGGGCAAAACAGAACGCTCGGCAGCACCCCGCGCACACCGGACGCCGCGCAGCGCTTGCCGTTGCGGCTAAACGAACGCTTGCCGTCCTCCACGCTCAGTCCCATGTCCAGCACGCGCCCATCGCCCTCGAGCCTTAGCTCCACCTTGCACGAGCCCACGCTGTCGTGCACGAGCTCGGCTGCGGTCGGATGCCTAAACGAGGCGCCACTCGTCAACAGCTGCAGCGCCTCTATGAGGTTGGTCTTTCCCGCCGCGTTGGGGCCCGCGAGCACGGTCACGCCGTCGCTCAGGGCAAGGCGGTAACTGTCGAAGCTGCGATAGCGCGCAACGGAAAGATCGCGTGCGAACATGGTCATGGGGCAGTGCTAGATGCGCACCGGCATGACCAGGTACAGGTAGTTGATCTTGTCGTAGGACTTGAAGATGCCAGCCTGCGAATAGCTCTTGAGCTCCAGCGTGATCTCCTTCTCCTTGGACAGGGCATTGAGGCAGCCAAAGATGTAGTGGTAGTTGAAGGCGATGGTGCCCGACTCGCCCTCGGCCTCGACATCGATCGTCTCCTGTGCCAGATCCTGGTCATTGGAAATGGAGGACAGGCCCATCTGCCCGTTCTCGACATTGATCTCGAACTTGACAGCGGGGTTGGCGCTCGCGATAACGGCCACACGCTTAAGGGCGGCGTTAAAGGCGGCTACATCGATCTTGACGCTCGTCACGCACGAATCGGGGATGAGCTGCTTGTAATTGGGATACACGCCCTCTATGCGGCGCGACACGTAGGTGGTGTTGCCGGACTCAAAGACAACCTGGGTGTCGGTGGCGCCGATCATGATGGTCGCCTGGCTGGCCATGATGTTCAGCGCGTCGTTGAAGGCGTCGGCAGGCACATTGAGCTCAAAAGAACCCTCGAGCGTCGAGGTCTCGACCTGGGTGTCACATACGGCCAGACGGAAGGAGTCGGTCGCGACCAGGCGCACGGTGTTGTTCTCGACCTTCATGTGCACGCCACCCAGGATGGGGCGAGCCTTGTCGGTCGAGGTGACGCGCCATACACGACCGACCATTTCGGACAGGATATCGGTCGGCAGCTCGACGGCGCTCTCGATGGCGTATGCCGGGAACTCGGGAAAGTCGTTGGCATCGAGCGTGTTGAGGCGGAAAGAGCTCTTCTCGCAGCCGATCAAAACCTGACGCTCGGACAGCTCAAAGGTGACCGGGGCATCGGGAAGGGTCTTGGTGATGTTGGAGAGCATCTTGCAGGGGATCACCATCTCGCCCTCCTCTTCGACATGCGCCGCAATGCGGTGACGAATCGAGATGGTGTAGTTTGAGGTCTGGAATTCCAAGATGCCGTCTTGTGCCTTAACGAGCACGCCCGACAGAATGGGAAGGGTGGATGCCGAAGCGACGCCTTTCATAACGACGCCGATGGCTTGCGTAAGCGAGCTCTGGCTGACGGTGAACTTCATCTTTTAATACCTTTCTATAGATATAAATATCTTAATAATAGTAATAGTACTGACGAAACTGTTGATTACTCCTAAACGTGCTGGTCAGCCCTAAAAAGAGAATCGACAGGAACCTGTGTGCAACCGGGCATGTTTTCCACGTTCAAAACCTGCGCAAAACTTTTCATTACCGCGGCTCGAGTTTTTGACAGCTTATAACCGCCGTTTCGACAAGTTTTCAACAGGTGTGTCCATTTACCTACGAGCGCAGTGTAATTTTATCGCGCAGCGACTTGAGGTCTTCGGTAACGGTCCGGTCTTCCTGAATCATCTTCTGAACCTTTTTATAGCTCGTGCTGACGGTCGAGTGGTTGCGGTTGCCAAACTCGGCGCCCACGGCCGTCGTCGTCATCTCGCACATCTCGATCGCCAGGTAGATAGCGATATGGCGCGCCTTGGCGATATTGGCGTTGCGGCGAGGACCGATGAGTTCCTCGTGCGTCACACCGTATTGCTCCTCGATGACGGACTGGACCGTCTGCACATTGATCTTCTTGGCCGATGTGTCGAAGTACTGGTTGGCGATGGCGTCGATGTCGTCAAAGGTGAGCTCCCCGCCCTCGCGCTCGCGATCGCCCGCTTCGCCGGCACAACGCTCGCAAAAGCTCTCGAGCTCGCGAATGTTGGTGCCCGAGACCTCGGCCATGTGTTTAAAGTGCGCGTCGGTCAGATGTCCGCCGTCGCCCCCGTAGGCCGCCAGCAGCGAGTCGTTGCCCGCCTCGGGTGCGGCGGCGATCGTGTTCTCGTAATAACGCTGCAAAATCTTGTACTTCATCTCGTAGCTGGGCTCCGCCACCAGGCACAGCAGACCGGCATTAAAGCGACTGGTCAGGCGCTCGTCCATATTAAGGTCCTTGGGAGCGCGGTCGGCGGCGATCACGACCTTCTTGTTGTTACGGATAAATTCGTCCATCAACTGGAAGAAGTAATCCACGCTCGCGCGCTTGCCGATGATGTTCTGGATGTCATCGATGATAAGCACGTCGACGCCGTGGTACGCCTGCATAATGGGGGCGTTGCTCTTCTTTTGGCGGTCGAATTCCGTCATCAAGTCGTCCAGATATGCCTGCGAGTTGGCGTACTTCACTTTGATCTCGGGCGATTTCTCTGCCAGCTCATTTTTGATGGCGAGCAGCAGGTGCGTCTTGCCCAGGCCCGATTTGCCGTAGATGAACAGCGACGTGCAGGTGCCGGGCGTGTCTGCAAGCATGGCGAATTTGAGCGCCGATCGGTAGGCAAGGCTGTTCTCCGGTCCGAAGACGAAGTTTTCAAACGTGAATTTCGAATTCGCCGCGAGGGGTGCCCCGTCCGCGTTTTTCTCGACTGCCGCCGTCGCCGCCGCCGAAGGCGCTGCCGGTGCTGCGGACGAACTTGCGCTTTTCGACGGTGGCCTGCCATTCATTTGGGTCATCATGCGGCGGAAATCGTCGGCGGACAACGTGTTTTTGATTGCAATGCCCGATTCCTCGCCGGGTGTCGCCTCGTGTGCGACGGGCATATGCGTGGCGGTCGGGATGGGCGAGGGGACTGGCTCTACTGCCGGTGTGACCGAAGCGCCCGTCAACGTTGCCATGGTTTCACGGGAAACATCGTCGCGTTGAGGCTCGGGCGCTGCCGTCGCCGCTGCGGTGGCAGTCGCTACCGGGTGAATGACCGGGGCCGTATTTGCCGAGGCGCCTTGCGGCGCCACGATGTTGAGCGCAATCGGTGCAAAGGCGATCTCTTCTAGGTACGTCTCGATGGTCGGCTGATGCTTTTTGAGCTGAGCGATGGCAAAGCGTGAAGGCGCTTCGATCGTCAGAGTGTCCTCGGTCAAACTCACGGCGCGCGATTGTCCCAGCATATTGATGAGGCGTGCATCTTGGCCGTCGCTCTGGCAAAAGGCGATGGCATCTCCCAGGATGATGCTTGCTTCCTCGTCCACTGTATCTCCCGTTCCTTAACTTTGGGCTCGCACGCGAGCGCTGCCTATTTCGGTCAAATGGTATTTCTGGCCATGTTTGATGACCAAGCCGGCCTGTGCCAAGTCGTTGAGCGTTCGCGACCACGTGGGCGCCGAGTTTCCAAACGCTCGTGCCAGGTCGGTTGCGCCACACTCCTGGTTTTGAGCCAGATAGCCCAGCGCCGCTTCGCCCCGCTCGCTCACAAATACGTTTTGCTGCGGCTGTGCATATTGATTCGCCGCATTAGGATACATCATTTTAGCTGCTGGTTGTTGAGAACTCTGCATGGGCAGCGGCTGCTGTTGAAAACTTTGCGGCCACTGTTGGTAAGGCTGCGGAGGCATTTGCTGGGCCCATGGGTTGTACTGCGCCTGGGGTATTTGTTGGTGCGGCTGCTGGTATCCCTGAAGATGCTGTTGGGGATACGGCTGGGCGTATCCCTGCTGCGGCATATATTGGGGAGGATACCCTTGCGGGTACGGTTGGTAGCCCATTTGCGGGGCGTTTGGCATGGCCGCTGTCTGCTGCACGGTGCCTGTGTCCAGGTCTGCCGAGCCTATGCTCTCCGGTATGTTTTGCATTGCGTTGCCCAGCGGTGCCTGGGGGTCTTGCATGGGAAAGCTTCCAGGCTGCTGCATGTGTGCCACGGGCTGCTGCATCTGCTGCGCCGCGGGCTGCTGCGCAAACGTGCTGGATAGGGGATATGCCGTCTGCTCCGTCTCGGGCCGCACGGCTGCCCCGCGCCCGCCGGCACGCTCGATTTCCTGCACGCGCTTGGGGTTCAGACTTACCGTCACGACGGTGCCGTTGCCCATGTTGTCCTCGATGGAGACGGCGCCGCCGGCATTTTCCAAGTACTCCTGTACCATGGGAAACCCGGCGCCGGTACCGCGGATATACCGTTTCATCTTGCTGTTTGCGCTGGTTACGCCAAAATCGAAGGCGCGTTCTTTGTCGTCGATGCCCGGACCCTGATCGGCAAAGCGGATGGTATCGCCACCGTCGAGAATCGAGATGATGGGCTCTGCAAAATGAGCGTGGATAAAGTTTTCGACAATCTCGCGGATAACCATCAGCGAGATGCGTCCTCCCTGCTCTTTCATGCACTGGTAGACGGTGTTGGTTGTCTCTTCCAAGTAGGTACGGACGTCTTGCGGTTCGATGACGATGACGCGCGGTGTCGACAACATGTCATCGTAGACCGCGATGCGCGCTGCATACATGACCTTTGGTGCTTGTGCGGTGACCTGCTCACCCTCGTTGCGTTTTTCGCGCACGCCGGTGATGTGCTCGTTGTCGGGTGCCGGATCACCGGAATCGACCATGGTGTAGAAGTCGTCAGACATGCCGCTCGCAATCTTTCAAAAGGTTTTGAACAAATAGTAGCTCACCGCGCAATGTTTCTCATCTTTCGACAAGTTTTCAAAACCTGTTGAAAACTTTGGAAAACGGACGAAAAGTTCTCAACATTTCCAACACGACCTGTTGAAAACTTGCTGAAATTTCGTGAAAAGTTGCCTGCTGCCTCAAATGCCGGTTCTGCTTATGGGGGAACCGTGTACTCTTTGCAACCTTTTACCTTTGATTTCTTGACATTTGAACATTGATTTCCCTACAATCTTCAAGCTCACGTGTCTATATCTGCGTCCGCGCCCCGCGGACACTCGAAATGCAGCAGGAGGAACTTAAGATGAAGCGTACGTATCAGCCTAATAAGCGTAAGCGTGCCAAGACCCATGGCTTCCGTGCCCGTATGGCCACTAAGGGTGGTCGTGCCGTGCTCGCCCGTCGTCGCGCCAAGGGCCGCAAGCGTCTCACTGTCTAGCAGCGATACACACATCTCGCATGAAGACTATTAAGTCTCGGCAAGATTTCGAGCATGTGTTCAGTCAGGGGCGTCGTTTCAATCACCCTCTGATTCGAATGACCATATGTGAATCGGTTGGCGAAGGCGACTCCGGAAGGGTCGCCTTCGTTGGTGCTAAACGACTCGGTTGTGCTGTCGTGCGCAACCGATCTAAGCGTGTGATGCGCGAGGCCGCCCGCAGCTGTGGATTTCCCGTTGCGGGTTATGACATCATCTTGTTCGCGACTCCCAAGACGAGGGTTTCCTCGCCGCAGGAGATGGACAAGGCATTGCGTTCGCTTATGAAACGCGCCGGCGTTGCCGGGGAGGAGCGATGAGCAATCACGTTTTGCGACGTGTTGCCATCGCTCCTATTCGCATATATCAACAGGTTATTTCGCCCTTATTGCCTGACGCCTGTGTTTATTATCCAACGTGCTCACAATACGCTATCCAGGCGATTGAGAAGTACGGTGTTTTGAGAGGCTGCTGGCTTGCCGTGAGGCGCATCGCTCGCTGCAATCCCCTGCACGTCGGCGGTTATGACCCTGTGCCTTAGCGGGCACTCGCTATCGGAGGAAAACTTACATGTGGGATTGGATCGTTAACATCCTTTTTGAGCTGCTCAAGCTCATCCAGACCTTTGCGGTCGACTGGGGCCTGTCCATCATCATCCTGGTGGTCATCATCCGTCTGCTGCTGACGCCGCTTATGCTCAAGTCGACCAAGTCGACGGCTCGCATGCAGGTGCTGCAGCCTAAGATGCTCGAGATCCAGGAGCGCTATGCCGACGATCCCCAGCGTCAGGCCGAGGAGATGCAGAAGTTCTACAGCGAGAACAAGTTCAACCCCATGGCTGGTTGTCTGCCGCTGTTGATCCAGATGCCTGTCATGTTCGCCTTATTTACGCTGCTGCGCAACCTTCCGAACTACTTTAACGACGGCACGTTCTCGTTCTTCAACATCCTGCCTGACCTTACCACCACGCCGAGCGCTTCCTTTGCCGATGGCTTTATGGTTGCGCTGCCTGCGCTGGTTTGCCTGATTCTGTTTGCCGTTCTCACCTTGATTCCGCAGCTGTATATGTCGCGCAATCAGACTGGTCAGCAGGCCCAGAGCATGCGCATGATGGCCGTTGTCATGACCGTCATGATGCTTTGGATGGGCTGGAGCCTTCCCGTCGGCGTCCTGCTGTACTACGACGTGTCTTCTATCTGGCAGGTTGCCCAGCAGATTTTCGTGACGCAGAAGGTTATCGACAAGGCCAAGGCCGATGAGGAAGAGCGTCTTAAGAACGCCCCGCTGCAGGTCGAGGTTACCCGTCGCGAGAAGAAGCCGCGTCCGCACAAGAAGAATTAGTCGGGATATCAATCTTATTTAGGTACCTAACTTTTGGAGTACGTTATGTCTGAAGAGATCATCGAGGATATGCTTGAGGAGGTTGCCCCGCAGATTGCGGGCGATTATCCCGAGATTGCACAGCGCTACAAGGCCGGTGAAGAGCTGACCGATGAGGAGCTCGACACCATTGCCGATGTTGCGATTTCCATCCTGCGTTCCATCCTTTCGCACTTCGATGCCGCCAACTCTCCTATCGATGAGTACGAGGGTGACGAGGGTGAGCTGATTTTGGATGTTACGGCTCCTGATCTTGCTGTTCTCATTGGCCGTCATGGTCGTACCCTTGATGCCCTTCAGGTTATGTTCTCTTTGCTGGTGAGCCGCAAGCTTGGCTTTAGGTATCCGGTTGTGGTTGACGTTGAGGGCTACAAGAGCCGTCGTCAGGACAAGGTTGCCTCTATGGCTCAGTCTGCAGCCGAGCGTGCCGTCCGTACCCATAAGAGTGTTTCGCTTCCGCCTATGAATGCCTATGAGCGCCGACTGGTTCATATTGCACTTCGTGGCAACGATGCCGTCGATACCCATTCTGAGGGTTCTGACCCTGATCGCCATGTTGTGATTGTTGCTCGATAATCTACTCGAGCTTATGCTAAGGGGGGGCGTGGTTTCCACGTCCCCCCTTTTTTTGTCAAAAGTACTCGATACACTGATTTTTGTCAGAAAGGAGCTTCTGTTGTTTGTACTTACTGATCAGCAGGCTGACGAGATGCTGAGTCATCTATCTTCCTATTGCAAAGAGTATTCTTTGAGCGTAACTGATACTGAGCTAAGGAAATGTATTCAGCATTTGGATTTGGTTCTAGAAACAAATAAGATAACCAATCTCACCCGTATTCTTAACGTAGAAGATGCTGCGGTACTTCATATCCTCGACTCACTTGTTTTGCTCCCTTATATCAATAAGGCTCCTGAGGGATCTATGCTCGATATGGGAACGGGTGCGGGCTTCCCTGGTATTCCATTAACGATAGCCACGCATCGTAAAGCTACTTATATTGACTCTGTTGGCAAGAAGGTTGATGCTGTCAATTCTTTTGTTCATGCTCTTGGATTGAAAAATGGTCATGCAGTTCATGATCGCCTTGAAGAATATGCTCGAAGCCATAAGAAGCAGTTCTCTGTCGTAACTGCCCGCGCACTCGCCCCTCTACCGATTCTTGTTGAGTATGCGGCTCCGTACCTCAAGGATGGAGGGCTATTTGTTATCACGAAGGGCAATCCATCGGATGAGGAGCTTGCTTCCGGCATGTCAGCAGCTAAGATCTGTGGCTTCACTTTGCTTCTGAATGACGCAATCGATTTGCCTGAGGGCTTGGGCCACAGGGAGTTCATTGTTCTTAAGAAGAGTCATCCAGCATCCGTTTCATTGCCTCGTGCAAATGGCATGGCAAAGAAGAATCCGCTTGCCTAGATGTTTCACGTGAAACATAATGGATACTAACAACTTGCGGTGTTTCACGTGAAACATGGCGGTTGATATCGAATCGGAATGTTTCACGTGAAACATCCTCCGTTTGACAGCTTTAATACACACCAGGAGGGACCGTGGGATTTCGCGACGTTAAGCGTTCGAAGAGCGCAAAAGACACGCGTATTATTGCAATCATCAATCAAAAAGGCGGCGTCGGTAAGTCAACGACGGCAGTAAACCTTGCAGCAGCACTGGGTGAACAGGGGCGCAAGACGCTGATTGTCGATTTTGATCCGCAGGGAAACAGCACCAGTGGATTTGGAATTGAAAAAGAAGACCTTGATCAGTGCATCTATGATGCATTGCTGAATGACGTGCCGGCAGAATCGCTTGTTCTTGATACAAATTGCAAAAAGGTATTCGTTATTCCGGCGACAATTCAGCTTGCAGGCGCCGAAATTGAGCTCGTAAGCGCAATTGCTCGTGAAACCCGCCTCAAAGATTTGCTTGAGCCGATTCAGGACGAGTTCGATTTTATTTTCATTGACTGTCCCCCCTCACTTGGCCTGCTTACCATCAACGCTTTGACCGCAGCAGATAGCGTTTTGATTCCGATCCAGTGCGAGTATTACGCACTCGAGGGGGTTACGAAGCTGCTTGAGTCAATGAAGATGGTCAAATCACGTCTGAACAAGGGCTTAGACACTTACGGTGTGCTTATGACCATGTATGACTCACGTACTTCACTGTCGAATCAGGTTGTTGAGGAGGTTCAATCGTACTTTGGTGATAAGGCGTTTAAGACCCTAATTCCCCGTACCGTAAAAATATCTGAGGCTCCGTCTTTTGGAGAACCAGTAATTACCTATGCGCCTCAAAATAAGGGTGCAAAAGCGTATATGAACCTTGCAAAAGAGGTGATCAAGCGTGCCTAGTGCAAAGAAACGTGGAGGATTGGGACGTGGACTCAATGCTTTGGTCTCAGAGGCCGAGTATGAGACCGGTGGTTCGGCTGCATCGGCTTCAAATGCCGCATCTGAAACAAAACTGCCTATTGAGGATATCGTTCCCAACCCAAACCAACCACGAATTCACTTTAACGAAACTGAACTTCGCGAGTTGAGCGAATCAATCCAAGAACATGGCGTTTTGCAGCCGTTGTTGGTTCGTAAGCATGGAAATGGCTATGAGATTATTGCCGGTGAGCGTCGTTACCAGGCATCGAAACTCGCTGGCCTTGAAGAATTGCCTGTCATCATTAAGGAAGTTAATGATGAGGAAATGCTCGCGCTTGCACTTATAGAGAATCTTCAGCGTTCTGATCTGAATCCCGTCGAAGAGGCTAAGGGCTATCGTCAGCTCATTGATGCCAGCGGTATGACGCAGGAGGCGTTATCAAAGGCTGTCAGTAAGTCTCGTTCGACAATTACAAATTCACTTCGCTTGCTTGATCTTCCCGAAGTCGTACAGCAGATGATATTTGAGGGTAAGCTTACCGCTGGCCATGCACGTGCGATTCTTGCAGTTCCCTATGAAGATGCAAGGATTCGACTTGCAGAGAAGGTTGTTGCAGAAGGCCTTTCCGTAAGGGCGACAGAAAATCTTGCTCCGTTGTTTTCTGCCGGAGAGACGCCAAGGACTCCGAGGCCAGCAACACCTCAGTCATTTAAAAAGGCCGCTCGAGTCCTTCGTCAAGTTTTCAACACGAATGTACGCGTGAAGAGCTCTCGTGGTAAGAACAAAATCGAAATCGAGTTTAAAGACGAAGAGGAGCTCTCCCGTATCCTTGGCGAAATGATTCAATTTGGGCAGGAGGATCAGGATGAAGAGTAAGGTTCTTGCGGTCGTTGCGTTGGCAACCACCGTCGCCGCTGGTGCTTTTGCGGGTTATAAGATTGCGACAGATGATGAACTTCGTGGTCGACTGCTGCGTGGAGCTCAGGATATCGTCGATACATCTAAGAAGAAAATGGATGTGATGACCGAAGATGTCGCTATGCGTACTGCTCAGGTGACTAAGAATCCAAAGATTAACCAAGACTGGGTTAACCATCAGTGGGAAAATGTTGGTTATTAGGTACCTAACAATTACTTGCCTTTTTTGATGGGGTCCTTGTCTGATTCATCAGACAAGGACCCCTTATTTTTGCGATAAAACTAAGCTTACGTAAATCAAATCTAATTATATGAATACAAATGAAACAGCCCTGGTCGCATTATTTTCAATCAGGGCTGTCAGATGTTTCACATGAAACGTTATGGGGTACAGTCTCCCCTATGGGTTCTTCTGGACTTTGAAACGTTGCTTCAGCTGACCACAGGCGGCATCAATATCATTGCCGCGAGAATTACGGATCGTGGTCTCGATGCCACGGGACTCAAGTCGGCGCTGAAGATCCTCGACCTTATGAATCGGCGACGGCTTGAGCGGGCTGCCCTCGATGTCGTTAAGCTGGATCAAATTGACGTGACACAGCGTTCCCTCGCAGAAGTCGCAGAGCGCCTGCATCTCGGGATTCGTATCGTTGACGCCTTCGATCATGGCATACTCATAGGTCGGGCGGCGGCCCGTCTTCTCGGTGTAGAGCTGAAGCGCCTCGTGAAGGCGAAGCAGCGTGTACTTCTTGACGCCAGGCATAAGCTTGTTGCGCGTGGACTGAATGGCGGAGTGCAGCGACACGGCGAGTGTAAACTGCTCGGGAATGTCAGCAAACTTGCGAATACCGGGAATAACACCGCTCGTGGAGACAGTGAGGTGGCGGGCGCCGATACCGATGCCGTCCGGGTCGTTGAGGATTCGGAGGGCCTTGAGAACCTCGTCATAGTTAGCAAAGGGCTCGCCCTGACCCATGAAAACGACGCTTGTGGCACGCCCGCCAAAGTCAGTGGATACATGAAGTACCTGGTCAACGATCTCTTGGGCGGTCAGCGAGCGTTTGAGGCCGTTGAGGCCGGTAGCGCAAAAAGCGCAGCCCATGCCGCAGCCGGCTTGGGTGGACACGCAGACAGAAAGCTTGTGACGACGGGGCATGCCTACGGTCTCGACAGAAATGCCGTCGTGGTACTCAAGCAGATACTTGCGAGAGCCATCTTTGGATACCTGCTTGATGAGCTCAGTCGGCGTGTCAAAGGCAAACGCCTCTTTAAGCTGCTCGCGGAAAGCCTTGGGAAGGTTGGTCATATCATCAAACGAACAAACGTTCTTCTCAAAGACCCATTCGATGAGCTGCTTCGCGCGGAAAGCGGGCTGGCCGAGTTCTGCAACGAGCTCGCGAATATCGTTTTGGCTCAAGTCGCGAATGTCCTGAGATTTAGTCCTGGGATTCATGGAAGCCTTTCGATTTTGGGGAAACGTAGAGGGTATCGCTACAATATGGTATCAGCTGCAGAAATTATAGAGGAGGAGTCTGCCCATGCCGGGTAAAAGCCTAGAGAACATGCACGTAGCGGTCTTGGCGGGCGGTCATTCCGCTGAGCGCGAGATCTCGCTCAATTCGGGAAAGAACGTCGTGGCGGCCTTGAAGGAGGCCGGCTACACTTCGGTGGAGCTGCTCGACACAGCTGCCGATAATTTTATGGTAACCATGGCGACCGGTGGCTTTGACGTGGCGTTTATCGCCATGCACGGTGCCGGCGGCGAGGATGGTGCCATGCAGGGCGCCATGGAGACCCTGGGTATCCCCTACACGGCATCGGGCGTGCTTGCCAGCGCCTGCGGTGCCGACAAGGAGGTCTCTAAGATCTTGTACGCCAAGGCGGGCATTCCCATTGCCCCCGGCTTGGCGATCGAGTCGGGCGATGAGATCGATATCGATCACATTGTCGAGGTTTGCGGCGAGCGCTGCTTTGTGAAGCCGGCCGTCAATGGTTCCAGCTATGGCATTTCCCTGGTCCATGAACCATCCGAGCTGACCGCGGCAATCGCCAAGGCGTTTAAGTACGGGGACAAAGTGCTGGTCGAGAAGTGCATCGAGGGTACCGAGATCACCGTCGGCGTATACGGCGACGGTGACGTGCGTGCTTTGCCGATTGTCGAGATTCGTAAGCCCGAGGACTGCGAGTTCTACGACCTGGACGTGAAATATGTGGACCCCGCGGATATCCATCGCATTCCGGCAAAGATTTCGCCCGAGAACTACGCTCGCGCCCAGGAGCTCGCCTGTGCTGCCCATAAGGCACTCGGCTGCCTGGGTATCTCGCGCAGCGACTTTATCGTGAGCGAGGATGGCCCCGTCATCCTCGAGACCAACACGATTCCCGGCATGACCGATATGTCGCTGTATCCGGATGAGGTTCGCCACACCGATGACATGACGTTCCCGCAAGTCTGTGACAGTCTGATTCGTATGGGACTTCGTCGAGCGGGCACTGCATGCTAATCGAGGACGCTGTTTCGTCGGGAACGCCACAGTTTGCCATCGATTCCTACGCCACGCTTGCCGAGCGTGCCAAAACCCAATCGTTTGGTCTCATCGAGGAAGATGTTATCGTCCTCGATACCGAGACCACGGGTCTTTCGGTGCAGGACAACGAGCTTATCGAGATATCGGCGGCCCGCCTTTCGGGCCGCGAGGTTGTCGATCGGTTCGATACCTTCGTGCATCCCAAGCAGCTGATCCCCGCCGAGATTACCGAACTCACGAGCATTACAAACGCCGATGTGGTGGATGCCCCATCGGCCGTCGATGCCGTGGCCGCTCTCGCCGATTTTGTCGGCGGCTGCCCGGTGATTGCGCATAACGCCACCTTTGACCGTTCGTTTATCGAGTCGGTCAAGGGCGGTGTCAACGTTAGCGACATCTGGATCGACTCGCTGGCACTGTCGCGCATCGCGCTTCCGCGCCTTGCCTCGCATAAGCTGTCTTTTATGGCCGATCTGTTTGGCTGCGACTCTGTGTCGCACCGCGCCAACGCCGATGTCGACGCCCTGTGTGGTGTGTGGCGCGTGTTGCTCGTGGCGCTCACCGACTTGCCCCAGGGCTTAATGGCGCGCCTGGCCGACATGCACCCCGACGTACCCTGGTCCTATCGTCCCATCTTCTTGTTCTTGGCGGGACAGAACCCCGGCTCCATCTTCTCTCTCAGCGCCGCCCGTGCCGACGTACTCAAGGCCGATCGGGCAGATGATCGCGTTGATGCGGACGAGCTACCGGTCCTTAAGATGCCGAGCCGTGAGGAAATCGAGGCGGACTATGCTCCGGGCGGTCTGGTTAATCGCATGTATCCCACGTACGAGCCGCGCGATGAACAGATCGCGATGGCGCTCGAGGTCCGTGACGCACTCGTTACGGGAACGCATCGCGTGATTGAGGCGGGGACGGGCGTCGGCAAGTCGATGGCTTACCTGGTGCCCTTCGCCGAGGCCGCGCGCCGCAACAACATCACGGTTGGTATCGCGACCAAATCGAATAATCTTGCCGACCAGCTCAGGTATCATGAGCTGCCCAAACTTGCCGAGCAACTGGACGGAGGCCTATCGTTTTGCGCCCTCAAGGGCTATGACCACTATCCATGCTTGCGCAAGCTTGAGCGCATGAGCCGCGGCCAAGTCGAAATTACGACTAAGCGTGATCCTGCCGACACGCTTACAGCGGTCGCGGTCATCATGGCGTACGTGTGTCAGTCGGCCGATGGCGACCTCGACTCGCTCGGCATTCGCTGGCGCAGCGTCAACCGTCCCGACTTTACGACGGCGTCGCGCGAGTGCGCCCGTCGCCTCTGCCCGTTTTTCCCCGATAAATGCCTGGTCCACGGCGCTCGCCGTCGCGCGGCTCATGCCGATGTGGTGGTCACCAACCATTCCCTGCTGTTCCGCAATGTCGCGGCCGAGGGCAGAATCTTGCCTCCGATTCGTCATTGGGTAATCGACGAGGCCCATTCCATCGAACGCGAGGCGCGCCGTCAGTGGGCGCGCGTGGTGTCGGCGGATGAATCGCGCACTCTGTTTGAGCGCCTGGGTGGCTCGAGCACCGGCGCGCTAAGCCAGGTTTCCCGTGATTTGGCAACCTCCGAGGGCTCTACGCTCTATCTGGGCCTTACTGCCAAGGCGACGTCGACGGTTGCGCGCGCGAGCATGGCCCTCGCCGACGTGTTCGATGGCGTTCGCGAACTTGGCCGCCGTGCCCGCGGGGGCTATGACAATGCCAATCTATGGATTGGCCCCGAACTGCGTGAGTCAGATGATTGGCATGATTTCTTACAGCCGACCTACACTGCCATCGACGCATTGGAACAAGCTGACAAGAGCGTCGACGCGCTGGTGCAAGCCGCAGCCGCCGACAAGCCCGAGGTTGTTGTCGACCTGGGTGATATCTCGCGCCGCTTGCACGAGCTGGCCGAGAACCTCAAACTCATCATTGATGGCACCGATGAACACTACGTGTATTCGCTGCAGGTCAATCGCAGACTGCGTGCCGGCGGAGAGTCAATGACCGCAGAGCGCATCGACATTGGCGAGGCCCTGGCAACCGAGTGGCTGCCCGAGGTCCACACGGCTATCTTTGCTTCGGCGACCATGACGGTTTCCAAGAGCTTTGAGCACTTTAACCACGCCGTCGGCCTCGATCGCATCGGTGCATCGACATCATCGTCGCTGCACTTGGATTCGAGCTACGACTTCGATTCGAATATGGCCGTGGTCGTGGCTGGGGATATCCCCGATCCGCGCGATCGTGAGAGCTATCTTACGGCGCTCGAGCGCGTGCTGGTCGACGCCCATCTTGCCATGGGCGGATCGGTGCTCACTCTGTTCACTAACCGGCGTGACATGGAAGAACTGTACGCTCGCGTCGAGCCCAAGATGGCCCTTGCTGGTCTGGAACTCAACTGCCAGCAGCGTAACTCGTCTCCGCGTCGTCTACGCGACCGGTTTATCAACGAACCGACCTCGTCGCTCTTTGCACTTAAGGCCTTTTGGGAGGGGTTTGACGCCAGCGGCGAGACGCTGCGCTGCGTCATCATTCCCAAATTGCCGTTCTCGAGCCCCACGGACCCGCTCTCATGCGAGCGCAATCTGCGCGAAGACCGCGCTTGGGCGCGCTATTCGCTGCCCGAGGCCGTGCTCGAGGTCAAGCAGGCAGCCGGTCGCCTCATTCGATCATCGACCGATTGTGGCGTACTCATCTTGGCCGACCCGCGCCTAGTGACGAAGGGCTACGGTAAGAAGTTCTTAACGTCGCTGCCCACGAGCTCCTATCAGCGCATCGAATCGGCGCAGATCGGGCACTATTTGCAACTGTGGCGTGCACGCCACGAGCGGCGCCGCTAAAGCGGACAGACGAGGGATTTTGCCATATCGCACAGACGCTCTGACAGGGCGGGGTCATCCAAGATGCGGATGGCCCCGCCCGCTGCGATTACCTGGCTTAACAGCCAGCGCTCGGAGCCGTAGCGCACATTCACTGTTGAGCTGTCCGCCCCATTGGGTTCAATCGACATGATGCCGGGCCAGTCTAGGCGCTCTGCCAAGGCGCGCGGCATGAGAAGCTTCGCGCTCCGCTCCGCCTGGGCGAGGGAGTCATGGAGGGTCGCGGGTTCCGGTGCGTGGCGCACGACGGAGTCATCGGTCAAGACCAGGTCCTCGATTTTATCCATGCGATAGGTACGCTGTTCGTCGACCGCGACATCCCAGGCAATCAGATACGTTTGGTCGCCGTTTGTTGTGATGCGCAAGGGGTCGACTAAACGCTCGCGCGCTTGTGTGTCGTCCATCGAGCGATACGAGATGCGGCAGCGAACGCCGTCCCGAATGGCGCAGCTCAGCTGCTGCCAGTGCGACCCGTGGTTGACGGTGTCAAAGACGCGCTGGTTATAGCCGAGATCCTCGGGCAGGAGGGCATGTCGAAGCCGAGCCGCCGTCTGCGGTTCGATCCCCAATGATTCAAGTTCATGGTTGAGCACAGCGCCCTCGGCGGCACTGAGGCGCAACGGTAGCACACGCCCAGCGTCGCCGGTGAGGACCACACGCTCGCCGTGACATTCACAGATGATGCGCGCGCCCGATTCTCGGTCCGCGAGCGTCGAGACGATCTCGAGAATCTCGTCGAGCGATACCCCCGTGATGTCAAAGCGACTGCAAATCTCGCTTCGTGTCATGCCGCTCTCGCCGGCGGCGTAGAGGGCCTCCATGATGTCGATGGCGCGCGAGAGTCTCTGCTCGCTGGTGAGTTTACGCACGGGCATGCTCGTGCACCGTCCTTTCGATGAGGTGATTCCACGCCTGCTTGAGAGAATCGGGGGCGACGGGCCTCATACCATCCATGGCATGGGCCATGCAAAATGAGGCGGCGGCCTCAAAGTCGCGCACGTCAACGGTCCAGGTCCAACCTGCTTCGGCGTGCGTGAGTTGGCCTCGCCCACGCGTGAGACCGTTGATCATATCGATCTGCGTCTGAGGGGTGAACGAGAACGTAGCTGTAACGGGCGGTCGGTCGGCAAAATCGAATTCAAAGAATAGATAGTCGTTGAGATTGAAATCCGCAGGAATGGCGTAGGCTTTTGAAGGCCTCCAGGCGCGAATGATGCGGTCGCAGCGGAATGTTCTGATATTGTCGGTGGCATTGTCGAGGCCGCAGAAGTATGCCGCGCCCTCGCGCTCGAACATGCCGTAGACGCAAACGGTCCGTTCGCGTTGCTCGCCGCGTCCGTTTTGGTACAAAAAGCGCAGCGCGCAACGCTCGGCAAAGGCACTCCATACCGCCTCGGCGGCGGGAGAGCGGCGGATCGGTGCCTCTCCTGTCGCCGACATGCCGGTGAGGTAGGCAATCTTGGAGCGAATGTCGGCAAGCGGCGCGGCAAAGGTGGATGAGCCCGCCGCGAGTGTCTGGTCGATGGCATTGAGCAGGATGTCGGCATCGTCTGCGGTGATGAGACCGCCCGCGGCAAACGTGTGCTCGCGGTCGATCGTCCACGCGCTCTCCTCGGTTTCCTGTGCCCCGGCAGCACGAACCTCCCTGATAACGATGCCGCGTTCGAGCAGCTTATCGCGGTCGCGACGAAACTTGCGCTTATCTGAGTCGACGTTGCCCGAGCCGTATCCCAAATCGGAATCCAGAACGATTTGCTCGGTCGTCAGCGGTTCGGGAGAACTGTTGAGTACAAAGAAAAGGTTGAGGATGCGCTGAGCCGTTTTATCGAAACCGGGCTCGGGTGCCCCCTTTTTAATTGTCGCGGTCGCGTCGCTTGCCGTCATAGAATCCTCGCATGAGATGGTCGTTTGATGCCATGATTTTAGTCCGATATGGAGATTAGGCTATATCCTTGTCCGCTCGCGGCGTTAAGATGGCCCGAATTCGGTCGTTTGCGCTCGCTCGGGGTATACTTTCGACTATATACGGTTCTAATGTGCATGCATTGGGCCTATTTGTCGGATTATGGATGTGGAGCGCACATGGCGAACACCCAGAACTATATTAACCACCTGCTGCAGAGCACCGGCATTACGCCGGCGTGCAGTGAAGAAGAGCGCCTGGCTGCCGAGGATATCGCTCAGATTTTCCGCAACCACGGCTTTGACCCCGAGGTGCAGGAATTTAATGCTCCCGCGCCCAGCAGGCTGGCGTTTGCCGTTACCGGTATTCTCGCGTTTGCCGGCGCCCTGCTGATGGGCGTCGGTGGCGGTATCGGCTTGGTCGGCACCTTGCTGGCCATGGTCGGCGCCGTACTCTACGTGCTCGAGCGCACGGGGCATCCCGTGGTCTCGCGCCTGGGAAAGACCGGTGTGAGTCAAAATGTCATCGCCTATCACAAGGCCTCGGGCCCGCTTGCGTCTCCGCGCAACCGCCCGGTCGTCGTGGTGGCGCACTATGATTCCCCCCGTGCCGAGCTCCTTGCTCGCGAGCCCTACGCTCCGTATCGCGCGCTCATCGCCAAGCTCCTGCCCATCGCCTCGATCGCGCCCGCAGCTGTCGCCATCCTGCGTATCCTGCCGCTTCCCGGTGTGCTCAAGGTGCTGCTGTGGGTTGTAGCGATTCTGGCCTCCCTTGTGGCGCTGGCCAACGCCGCCAATATCATCTCCAACCGTTTTGTGCTTCCCTACACGTCTGGCGCGGTGTGCAACAAGTCCTCTGTTGCCGCCATGTTCGGCGTCATGGACAACGTTGCCCCCTATCAGGGCGAAAACGAGTTCCCCGACGACATCCCATTCGATACCTATTTTGGCGAGCAGAAGCGTCGCGCCGAGGAAATGGCGCGCGCGGCGGCCGAGTATACCGCGGCCCAGCAGCAAAAGGACTACGGAAACACCATTGAATATGAGGAGCCTTCCTACGACGAGGACGAGTTTGGCCAGCCGTCGGCGCCTGTCGATGTACCCGAGCGGGACGAGGCTTTCGATGGACAGATCGATGGTTTTGAGGGTGCCTCTGCCGACGAGACGCTGGTCGGCGTTGTCGCGCCCGAGGCTCAAGACCAGACTGCCCAGGCCGAAGTGTCCACCGAGGAAAAGCCCTCCGCCGAGCCGGCGGAGGAGCCCACAGTGGTCGAAGTCGCCGAGCCCAAGCCCAGGCTCTATCGCAATGCCGCCGGCAATATCCGCTTTGGTTCGGATACCATCCGTGCGCTCGGCATGCTCCCCGAGTCCTGCACGCTCGATTACGAAGAGGGCGAGGAGCCGACGTTTGAGCCGGAGCCTGCTCCCGCGGCCAATACGGCTGTTGCTCCCGCCGAGCCGGTCGCTGCCCCTGTTGCTGCCACGGAGCCTGACGCAAAGACCGCACTCGATCCTGCAGCCGGTCTGGATATTCTGGCGCCTGCAGCTCCGGCACAGGCTGAAGACGAGACCGCCGACGAAGACTATGACGAGTATCCGCAGCACGTGTCCTATGAGAGTGACACCGATTTCTCGGCCGAGCTTCCCTCGACAACGCCCCATGCCGATATCGCTTCCGCGTTCTCTTCGATTGGTGCCAGCGCTTCTAGCTTCTTTAAGGGTGCCCTTGCGAAGGGCAAGAAGTTCGTCGACGACTTTGAGGAAAAGCGCGCCGCTGCCCGCGAGGCCGCCGAGCGGGAGGCCATCGCCCAGCAGCAGGCCGCCGAGGCCGAGCGTGAGCGTGCGGCACGGGAGTTCGAGCGGAGCGAGGCCGCGCAGCCGGAGCCTGTCGATGTCGCCGACGCCACGACGTCCTTCGAGGCTCCGCAGCCGACATCCGCTGACGTTTCCGCGGCCGCGACATCCTCTGAGGCGCAGCAGCCGGTCGATGGCACCATGTCATTTGATGCCACGATGACGTTTGAAAAGCAGGGCACCGCAATTGCCGAGTCCCTTCCCATCTCTGATGATGCCCAGGACGCCGCCGATGATTCGGTTGTCGACGAGGCCGATTCCGTTGAGGCCAGCGCACCCGAGCAGGTCGGGGCTCCTGCTATGGAGCAGAAGCCCCCTGCGATTGATGAGGCTCCCAAGACGGATGAGTCCAGGCCTTATTCTACGCAGATCTTTACCATGCCCGCGCCGAGCGACCCCGGTGCCACGGTGGCCAATGTCGCTCCCACGCAAGACGAGACAGTCGACTCCCTCATGGCGCAGATTTCGTCTCAGGTGCCTCCGCGCCAGCAAATGAATATCCCCGATCCGGCCTCCGCGCCTGCGCCCTCTTCGTCACCGCTGGCCTCGGTCCCCGATCCGTCGCTGCCTTCGATGCAACAGGCCAACGCCGCGTCCCGCACGTCGCTGTTCGATCTTCCCGATCCTTCGGCACAGACAAATGATCCCTTTGCGACGGCGCAGGGCCCCGAGCCCACATCGGCACCGGTCGCGACCCCCATACCCATCTCCCCGGGCGCACAGCCGCTCGAGACCATCTCGGCTCCCGCTTCGACGGGCGCCAAGCCGCAGAAGCGTGGCCTGGGCGGCTTGTTCGGCCGCAAAAAGAAGAACGAGCAGGACAGCATGAGCGACTGGCTGGGTGTCGAGGACGATTACGATGCCAAGAAGTCTGGCCGCGGCATTGGCTCGTGGGATAACTTCGAGGATGACGACGACGGTTGGAAGGGCGGCGCCACCTCTTCCGATGGTGCCTCTGCCGAGGATATGCTCTCGGCCGTTGCCTCCATGGGTGACGATGAGCTGCTCGGCCACGATATCTGGTTCGTCGCAACGGGCGCGTCCGATTGCGACGGCGCCGGCATGAGGGCGTTTTTGGCCTCGCATCGTGACAAGCTCCGCGGCGTGTTCTTCATCAACCTCGAGTCTATCGGTGCCGGCAGGCTTTCGGTGGTAACGGTCGAGGGCGAGCAGCAGCTGTTTAAGGGCGATCGCCGCATCATGAATCTTGTCAGCAAGGTGTGTAAGTCGTTCCACGTCGATTGCGGTGCATTCGAGATGCCCTATGCAAAAACCGATGCATCCTCAGCGCTCGAGGCGAGCCGTCGCGCCCTTACGATCGCCGGTGTGGACGGCCCGCGCCTTGCCTGCGCTCGCACCGAGGATGACCTGCCGTACAACGTCAATCCGACCAATATCGCTACGGTGTCCGAGGTCGTGACCGAGGTCATTCGTCGTTCGTAGACAGATCCGCTAAGGAGTCAGCGTGTTTTCGTACATCAAGCGCCATTGGCCCATCTATCTGATTTTGACCCTGATCGCTATCGCATTGGGCTTTGGGGCCGCGTATGTCGTCGGCGTTAAGGGATCGACGCCCGAGACAACAATGAACAAAGAGGTGGACCAAGAGCAAAGTTTGGGCGCCGACGGTATTTCCGAGTCCGATCAGGCGGCCATCGATGGCGGTTCGTCATCTGCTGAATAGCCGATTCATTGTTTATACCCAAGGCGGGCGAGCCGGGAGACTGGCACGCCCGCCTTTTCATCGTGCTAGCGCTTCTTTATGGTTGCCCTAAGGCGAGCGAACCATATGGCTGCAGTGCCCGAGGTCAGGAGTGCGGTGATGCATGCGGCGACGGCAACAGATCCCGTTGCCGGCAGGTTTTGAGGCCGGTCGCACCGTTGGATGACGCGGTCCTCATCATGCGCCTCGAGTTTATCGCCACCGCCGTTGCGGCAAAGATCGACGCGCGCGCTGTTGACAAGTGCGGTTTGGGGCGTATAGGACGACGTCGCCTGCATATGCACGACTGCGCCTCGGGCATCCGAGTTAAGGGCCGCCTTGGCATCGTCAAGATCGTCGTGCTCGTCTTTCAGGTCATCTCGGGTCCAAGAGCCTGCCTCGCTTCTGGTTGTAAAGTCGGCGGCTACCGCACCGTATTCAAAACGGATGCCCGTGATGACGACGTCGTCTGTAAGATCAATCTCTTTCGTATCGAGCGTGACGGACTTGTCTGTCGGGATATCTGCTTTCCATAGGTGCCACCCGTCGTAATCGACGAGACGCACATCGTCGCCCAGCAGCTTTGTAACCTCTTCCGTTTCGAGCCAAGGATTGCGATGCCCGTCGTCAAGCGTTGCATTGGCCTCCTTGCCCGAATCACTTGTTCCTGCCGGAGATGTTCGATACCACACGTTGCACAGCCCGTTGAGGTCGCCGATGGCGACGGGGGTTTCAACTGAGACGAATCTCGCTGTATCGTCCTCGGCACACTCAAGATCATCGGTAATTGTGAACTCATCAACCCAGGTAGCTGAATCGTTTCGAGCGTCGATGGTATAGGAGAAAAGTCCATCCGCATTGGTTTGCGTTGCGGCGCGATTTTTACCATCGCCGTTGGCCAGCAGACCCTTCCCGATAGGTTGGACAAGCTCCTGACGTTTGTCGACCTGTCCTTTGATCTCGATGGGCGTATCCTTCATCGCGACGGATTGGACTTCTTCCGTATCCTTTATTTCAAACGTTATCTCCTCGGCAAGGTCATAGGTCCGCGGAGACATCATTTCGCGCAACGAGTAGGTGCCGGGTGCAAGATGTTCGACGCGGTGCGGCTTGTCAGATGAGGTCCAGGAGTCGATTTCGGTTTTATCGGGACCATATAAGGTGAGCCGTGCGCCTTCCACTTCCTGTTCACCGCTTGCATCGACCTTGGAAATATCAACTTTGGTATAATCGTCGGATACGTTAAGCCGTGCTTCCACAACGGGTGTTTTCTGGTCGGCATAAGTAAGGTCGACAATATGGGATGTCCGATCGAGTAAGAAGCCTGTCGGCGCTTGAGTCTCGACAACCTCGTAGCGTGCGGTGCCAGATCCCAGCGGGAGGTTGTCCGCGCATGCTTCTCCAGTTTTATCGGTCGTGACGGTCGCGACGGTCTCACCATCGACCGCGGCGATACCACCGTCGGGGCGCACGATATCACCTGAGGCGCGGATCTCAAAGATGGCGCCTCCGAGGCCGCTGCCGTCCACGGCATTGGTTTTAACGATCCTGATGTTTCCGGTCGCGGCGCGGTCATAATACGAGGCGATTGCGACGGGTGTTAGGTTTATGTCGGCGGGTATGTTTACCTCGATCTCTTCGCCGACAAGATAGGGCTCTTTGGCCGAGGTTTCGCGTACATAATAGGTGCCCGGCACGAGCGATTCGGGCAGTGTGACGGTGCCCGTCGCATCGGTCGTAAAGGTGTTCATTACGTTATGTGTTGGATACCAGCATGTTTGCGAGACAGGTTTGTGATTGCTGTCGAGTAGTTGGAAGGTAAATCCGGCTAGGGGAACAGAGGCGCCTGTTTGGACATCGCGTTTTACAATCTGGAGATGCGTCGACAGGGCGTGGTTGTCCACGATATATTGAAGCTCGGCGCCGTCGGAAATCTGGTTGGCCTCGACGGCCCATTCCCCTGCACGTTTAAAACCCTCGGGAACGGTTTCCGGAACCTCGCGAACGGTGTAGCCCGCACGGTCGTAGGGAATGGCTCCGTGGACACCAGCGGGTCGCTTGCCTGCGCCAAACCATGCTTCGGGCTGGTCCTTGGTGGAGGCAAAGCCGTAAACGTTTGTGGTCAACGTGCCGACGACTTGTTGGGAGCTATTGCTGACAACTTCAAAGACGACGCCTCCCGCCGGCTGTTCAAGGCCGGACTCATCGTTATTGCCATGGTCCTTAAACTTCGAGATTTCAAGATCAAAGGCGATGGGGATGTTGGGAATACGGCTTTCGAGCTCAACGATGCCCGTATCTCCGAGTTGCTCGGCACCGACGGTGTAGCTCCAACAGTCGCCTGAAATCAGGTAGCCCTCGGGTGCTTTCGATTCGTAGATGGTAAAGGTGCCCAGGGGGACGTCATTGAGGGTCGCCCGCCCGTTTTCGTCGGTTGTAAGGGTGCGAGTCCAGCCGGGAGTCGATTGCGAGACGCAGGTGAATTCTGCGCTTGCAAGTGATGCTCCAACTTGGGGACCGGCATCCGTGGCGGCATCGATCTTTACAATGCGCAAAGTGATGGTGCCGGGGTGCTCGTCGATGGTGACATGCCCGCCGCTGTCCGAGGTGGTGAAGGCTATTCGGTCGCTTCGAGGGATATAGCCTGCCGGGGCTTTGGTTTCGACCAAGTAATATGCCGTATTGGGCAAAAGCGTTGCTTGTGCATGCCCGTTTTCGTCCATCTGGATAGTGCCGACACGTGCATCGCCCGCACTTTCAAAGATATCGAAGGTTGCGCTACCGAGTCTATAGGTGTCGTTACCGGCGGTGATGTCAGCCTGGGACGATTGTTTTTGAAAAGATACGGAGACGGCGGGCAAAACATAGAGCATGTCCTGGTGTCGACCCTCGCTCGAGACCGGGCCGTGATAACGCCTGGCTCGATGTGGGTCTGCCTTAATGGATCCGGACTTAGCGCTGTCGTAGAGCCAACGTGCGGCCGCTACGGCCTCGGCGTTTTCGTAAAACCTACCGCTTCTGGCAACTCCCTTGTTATTTATATACGAATAGGTGCCGTCGGGGTGCGTGGTTCCGTTGAGCATCCACACGGCAATCTGGGTGGCGGCACGGGCGAGATCGGGCGACAGATTGTGGCCGCCAAAGGATGTACTGGAGGGGTACCCGTGACAGACGATGGCGGCAAATTCGTCATCGAGCCATGTCCAGCCCTGGTCATATGTGCGCCATGGTCCTCCCGGCTTGCTGGGGCCGGGGCAGTCTTGATTCATGCAGTACGAAATCGAAGTGTCCTGTGCCTCGTATTTACCGACACCGAAGGGGCCGCAACCGTCGCTTATGGTGCGGAAATTAAGGGCATCACTCCCGTCGACGGCGAGTGCGGCCCGTGGGGCCAGGCAGCCGATCAGAAAAAAGAGGAGCAGGAGCAGCGGGCCTGTTGCGATTGCGCTGTGGACAGAGTGCGTGGGTGCGTTGGACATGGCTGCTCCTTATCCCTCGTGCGCCGCACGGGGAGGCCGCGGCGCTTGGGATGAGGCTACCGCCATGGTTCATGCGGGTAAGTACCAGAAGCTGACCAAAAGCTTGCCCGATTTCTGACAAATCGGGCTCAAATACAACAATCAGATAAACGCGCAGGTAAAGGTAAATGAAAAAGGAGCCCCACGGGGCCTTGTCTCCATATCTTTATGAAGTTATGGAGACAAATTCATAAATTAAACAAGAAAATAGATATTTGGATCGATGTGAAGACGATAATCTCACATCGATCCAAATACAAGTCTATGACAGGAGCTGTTCGATTGTTGCCTTTTGGTCATCATTGGCCTGTACGGCGGGATCAAAGATCGCGGTCGAGATCGGAAGGCCCTTTATATTGACCGCTACTTTGATGGCAGATATAAACAAATCGCAGGCGTCGTAGACGGCCATGAGCGACGAGATGCGCTCGGCGCACTCGATGGCGGTCGCGAAGTCGCCTGCCTGGTAGGCGCCATGCATCCTCACAAAGAGCTCGGGCTCCACGTTGGTGAGGCCACACAGAACACCGTTGCCGCCGCTTGCGCGATTGACCAGGTAGTACTCGTCGAAGCCGGAAAGGACCGAGAACTCGGGGTTGACCTTGCGGACGGCATGGATGACCTTGCGCGTGTGGCTGATGGTGTCGACCGTATCCTTGATGCCGCAGATATTCGGATGGGCGGCGGCGAGCCTGGCCACGAGCTCGGGCGACAGGTCGGTGCCGGTACGCGCCGGAAAGTTGTATAGCACGACGGGCAGGTTGGTGGCGTCTGCGATGCCACCGAAGTACTTTTCGGCAGCGTCGTCGGTGGGCCCGAAGTAGTACGGCGAGACCGCCAGAACCGCGTCGGCACCGGCCTTTTGGGCATAGCGCGTGAGTTCGAGAACGTTGTCGTAGGTGGTGTCACCCACGCCGACGAAGACCTTCATGCGTCCGGCGACCCGCTCGACGGCAAGGTCGACGACCGACTTCTTGTCCTCGAGGCTCACGCTGTAGAATTCGCCGATGCTGCCAAACAACAGCACGCCGTCAATGCCGGCATCGGCGAGGTGGTCCAGGTGCCTGCCCCACAGCTCGTAGTCGATCGCTCCGTCGTCATCGGTGATGGTTATGGAAGGGCAAAAAATTCCCTCAAACATTGCCGCTGCTCCTTTTTTGGGATCGTTGTCCTATCAGGTTATGTGTGTCGGATATGTATGCTGCGGTATTAAGCGACAATAGCGTCGCCTCACGCAACCTCTTGTGAGTTCTTCTCGTCAAATTTGGGGCAGCCCCATTTGCGGGCGACCCAATCTACCACGGGCGGAACGATGATAGCCGTTATAACGACTGCCGCCGCAATCTGCGTCGTAGCGGCTGCAACATACGGCTGCCACGAAGGATCGATGACGCCGACCGCCGCTGGTGTCGCGATGGTGTTGCCGGCGGCAGACGCGATGGCGGCGCCAGCATAGCCAGGACGACGACCGATGAACTTGTCGGCAAGCAGCGCGCAACCGCCGCCGACAAAGAAGACCATGGCGGTCAAAACGAGACCGGAGACGCCTGCCTCGATGACACTCGAGAAATTAATACCGGCTCCAATGCAAAACCCCACAAACGGTACAACAAGCCCAGCGCCAGCCTGGAAGAAAGCTCGAAGATCCTCATCGAGATTTCCCAAAATACAACCGAGGATCAGCGGGACAATGGCCGCGAACAGTGACAGAAGCGGAATGTTGGCCATGCCTGAGGCGGAGAGTGTGAGCAATGCGAGGAACGGTCCGTCATGGATGTTCATGATACTTTGTGCCGCTGTATCCGCAGGGTCACCGTACTCGCTCATGAGCGAGAGATACAGCGATCCGTTTGCGCCCGTGACAGAGCTGATAATAGCCAAGACGGAAACGCCCAGAACCCCTGCCTTTCCAAAGATGGCGCCGACCGCCAGACCTAAGACGACGCCGGCGGCATATTTCGCAAGCAGAAGGACCGATCCTCGCTTGAGCGCCTCGCCAACCTGATTTAAGCGCAGGTTGGTGCCGACAAAGAAAATCTGCAGACCTACAACGGTTGCCGTTCCAGCGCTTGAGAAGAGTGCCGTGGTAAACGATCCGATCTTAAGGGCATCAGGACAAAATGTGTTAAGGGCGGCACCGATCAACAGTGGTACCACCATGAGACCGGCGGGTATTTTCTGGAGTGTTTTTAAAATGGGAAGATGCATGGTCTGTCTCTTTCTGCGGCGATCCGTCATGTAGATACATGTGACGGGCCGTCGTCTGGGCTGATGGCTTACTACATGTAATTGCAGATGTGCGGAAGGGCGGTCTCGGTGTAGCCCAGAACCTCGGCGCAGACCTTGCGACCGTTGCAGACGGCGATGATGTCGTCGAGCATCCTATCGCGCATCTCCTCCATGGACTCAGGGCCGTAGATCGTCGGGCTCGCGTCGAGGTCGGTGTTGTCCTTCATGACCTCATAGGTGCGCTTGTTGGCGGTCAGGCGATACACGGGCGCGATGGCGTTTCCAGTGGGGGTGCCAAGACCGGTCGAGAAGACTACGAGCTGGCAGCCGCCGGCGATGATGCCGCCCACGCTGGAGGGGTCGTTACCGGGGGTGTCCATCACGACGAGTCCCTCGTGCGGCTTGAGCTGCGCCGCGTATGGATAGACGGCGTTGAGGGGGCTGTGGCCGCCCTTGTGTACGCAGCCGAGGGACTTCTCCTCGAGGGTCGTGAGTCCGCCGGCCATGTTTCCGGGGCTGGGGTTGCCCTCGCGCATCTCGGCACCGAACATCTGGACGTACTTCTCGTAGTCGTAGACGATCTTGAGGATGTCATCCGAAACCTGCTTGTCTTTCGCGCGACGGGCGAGGATGTGCTCGGCGCCAAAGAGCTCGGGAGTCTCGCACAGCACGGAGGTGGCGCCATGGTTGACGAGCCAGTCGGAGACCTCGCCGATCAGCGGGTTGGAGCCCAGGCCGCTCGAAGGATCGGAGCCGCCGCAGTTGGTGCCGAAGATGAGCTCGGAGATGTCAGTGGGCTCGCGGACACACCGGTCTGCCTCGGCGACCATCTTACGGGCAAGGCGTGTGCCCTCCTCGATTGCTCTGATGGAGCCACCGACCTTCTGGATGACCAGGGTCTCGATGGGCTTGTTGGTGCGCTCACGAATCGCATCGACCACGATGTCGTTCTGGCAGCCCTCGCAGCCCAGGGAGACGCAGACGATGCCGTAGATATTGGGGTTTGCGGCATAGCCGGCAAGCGCGGCAATGGTCACCTTTTGGTCGCAGTCGACCTGCGAGCAGCCGTTTTGGTTATGAAAAGAGACACATCCTTCGACCGCATTTGCGATTCTCTCCGTGGTGTCAGATGCACAGATGCTCGTGGGAAGAATCAGGACGTGGTTGCGGATGCCGACGCGACCGTCGGGTCGGCGGAATCCCATAAACGTGCGTGTCCCCTCGACGGTAGACGAGGATTTGACCGCGACAGCGGAGGTGTTGGTCACAACTGCATCCTTCAGGTCGTCCGAACTTTCGCAGTTGTGCGTGTGAACGTGCTCTCCTCGCCTGATGTCCTTGGTAGCCACTCCGATGAACTCACCATACTTGACGATCTTCTCCCCTTTGGGAATATCCGCGAGGGCAATCTTGTGGAACAGTGGGATGTCATCGGTCACCGCGACGGCCTCCATGGTTCCATCCGGCATTGGGTAACGAGCCTCGTCACCAGCCTCCAGTTGGTAGGTGGCGACGGCGACGTTGTCCCTCTGATCGATGACAACGGCGTTTTGACCTTGGCTTACAACGTCTGACATGTTTCCTCCCTATGTCCACTTGAATAGCGTTCGTAAATGCGAACGCTATTCGTTATACGGAACAGTATATATGAAATGCTAAAGACCCCACACGGGCCCGCCGCGAATGGTTTTGGTTGGCCGGTGAATGGTTGCTTTAAGGGGCACGCCGCTATACTTACGGGGAAAGTTTGGGCGTTAATGAACAAGGAGCGTTGCCATGCCCTCGCGATATAATCCTGCTGGCCACCGTTCTACCTTGCGGGTTCTATCAATCTTTGAAGCCCTTTCGGCTACAAAGAGCGGACTTACCATGGCGGAGATATGCCGCATTGTCGGCGCTCCAAAGAGTAGCCTCTTCTCGATCTTGCACACCATGGCCGATTCAGATTACGTTAGTTATGACGAGACTAGCGGCAGGTATTCGATTGGGCTTAAGACGTATCTGCTGGGCAAGGCATTCGATCGTGAGAGCGGGGGATTGTCCTCTTTTGAGACAGCCATGCGAAAGGTTGTCGCATCGTGCGGAGAGACCTGTCAGCTCGGTGTGCTCGACCACGGTCGTGTCCTCTATATTTCGCGCGTTGATTCTCCCCAGCACATCCGTCTTTCATCGGAAATCGGTAAGACGCTTCCTGCGCACTGCACGGCGATTGGAAAGGCGATTCTATCTCGATGGGATGAAGGGTCAGTTCGCTCGCTGCTTCCTGTCCCATTCGAAAAAACGACTGAGCATGCGGTAAAACACATGGATGACCTGATGCGACAGCTCGAGGAGGTCCGACGGTCTGGTTTTGCATATGATCATCAGGAGATGGCAGAAGGGGTTGAGTGTATCGCCGTTCCCATAGAAAAAGGCGGGCGTCTCTATGGTTTGAGCGTTTCGGTCCCTGCGTATCGTTTTGACACTGAGGTGCAAAACGGGGTAGAACACGCGCTTTCCGATGCAAAAGATCAGCTAAAGCACGTGTCGTAGGCTTTCACATCGGGGGTGTGCGACGGTGCGCTGCATTTATATTGCTCCCTTGTGACGCTCGGTATATACTAGGCAAGCATCCGATTTGCTGGAATGCATAATTGCGGGCATCGCCAAGTGGTAAGGCATCAGCTTCCCAAGCTGACACTCGCGGGTTCGAGTCCCGTTGCCCGCTCCAGTAAAAAGCACAAGCACGGCACCATTACGGTGCCGTGCTTTTTTCAATAAAGAGCCGAGACTCGAACCCGACAGGGCACCTCCGTAAGCATGATGGCCCTGCCAAGGATGCCGTATTTCTGGCCAGAACAAGCCATGATGATCGTTCCGCTATGCAGAATGTCTTTCTCCCAGTTGTTAACGAGTTTGGCGTAGATCATTTTGGATGATTTTTAATTAAAGAAAAAAGCCAACAAACATAAAAACGGCCTCTAAGACGTTGGGCGTTTTTACGGTTGAGGAAGGTGGAACTTGAGAAATGGTCCGCCATGAGCGCTCCCTGCCGCTCATGCATGGAGTGGCAGGGAGCTATTTTTGTTGTATGAGACTGCCGTCTCGCGAGGTCGCAATGCCCGATTGGGTGTCGACTTCAGTTGGATCAACCATATGCGCTGTTGCCTGACGCTGTGCGATGCTAGGCGACGAAGGATGTGTCCTATCACGACTGGCAGTCAGGCACATTCTGGGCTAGTTGCGCACTTGGCTTGGAATGTACTTGTTTGGCAGAATCGAAATCGCGAGCCATATCACTCGACTATGTGCCACTCAGCAGCCGAAGTGCTTCCAGCGTTGGTGATGCGACCAGCTTTTCGTAGGCTTTGGAGCAGATAGCTTACATGGTCGCCTTTTTGCTTTGCCGTAAGGTCTGCCGGCAAGGCATGATCCAGCCCTGCGATAATCTCCGCTCTTGAACATGGGCGCACGCGCAGGAGTTCCAAAATCAGTTCCTTGAAGACACTGTTGTCTACGCCTTTGTTTCGCACATACTCGCTGTGGGCACCGGTGGCCGCTGCCACCTCGGCTGAGACCGTCAGTTTGGGGTAGCGGCCTCTAACGAGGCCCTGTTCATGAAGTAGGCGCGACTGTTCTTTTGTGACGGGCAACCCCTTCTGAACGAGGTCCAACAGCAGCACTGTCACCAAATCAAGATTTCGATTGCTTGCGAGAAGTCGAGAATAGTCCTCGTTGAGAACCGTACCGTACAGTGTTACGGCAACGCGCCCAATCTCAGATAGATCGTAGGTGGGCATTGGTAATAGGCGGTTGCGCTGAATGTCGAAGACGTTGCGAATGCCTATGGCGTTGCGGTCCATCATGCCTGTTTTGTTCATGGCGCTTGAAAGCAGGGGGTTACGGTAGTAGGTCGGTTTGTAGCCGCTCGCGAGCGCGTTCTCTATCGTCTCGGGGATAAAAGTACCCTCGTTCTTGAATACAAGCTTATCCTCATACTCGAGAACGTTGATCTTCCCTGACATCCTGAAATCTTGATGTGCTATGGCGTTATGGAGAAGTTCTCGAATGACTTCGGGACTGTAACGATGCGCTTCGGTGGGAAATAGCGTCTCTTCACGGTCGAAGAAGCGATATTTTTCGTTTCTTATCTTTCCCAGGATACGATCGACCTGCAGAATGAAGGGCGGCTCAAAGTGCTCATAGGCCATAGTGGAGCCGTCGCTCGCATAGAGCGTCCAAGTGATGCGCGGCTCGATACCACCCAGAAAGACGCTCGATTCCGGTTTGCCCAGAAGAACGAGCGCCGCATTGCTCACGTGGCCGTGGATTACAAGCGCCATCTTGCTGAGGATGGATTCTTCATCGAGGCTACGAACGGCGGGCTGGCTTTCTCCGAACTTTTCGACGAATTTGGAGCACGCAAAGCTAACTGCCTCTGGATCAAGGTCATCGAGGTTTGCCTCGTAGGCAATCTGACGCGACCAGTCGGGTCGACTCTGCCCGTAGATGGCGTCGAGTTTGAACTTGGGCATCTCTACGAGGGATTCATTCTCACGTGACCAGGGGATTCCGTGCCAGGTCGTTGGCGTTGCGAAGCTGCCAGCCGGTATCTGGAAAGCAATGACTCTCTTGCCATCAACCTCAAACTCGTAAATCTCTTCGAAAGTCATGCCGTTATTTGTGTATTGGGCGATCTCGTGCTTTAGACGTCGCAGGCCGACGCTTGGCGTTTGGGATTCTTTACGGTAGGCGGTCCCCTTTATTTGGCGGTCGTTTGAAATGCCAAAGAAAAGCCATCCGCACTATGCCTGGCGCAAATTTGCCTCATTGCTGAGGGCGGAAAAATACTTGCCAATGTCCTCGAAATCATAGTTCTGCTTTGCTGCCTTGTATTCGACGACCTCGGTCTCGACGTCGGCAATGATGCGCAGAAGCAGGGAGGGCATTTCGCTCGGTTTTCGTATCATGACACTCCATATAATGTAATTTAATCCGCAACTAATGTAATTATATCTCTCGCTACATTAGTCAGCCGCACATAAGACTGTAGACCAGCTGTGAGCTCATATATTTCAATGAATATAATGTTTGCGCTTTCCATTGACCTTGCAGGGCAGCTGCCAGGGGAAACGGCAAACAGTACGTCTCCTTCTAATGTAATTATGCGTGTAGCTTCGCAGATAGCGACTGAAATTACATTAGTTCACGCAGCTGTTGCCGCTTGCTGCGGTGACACCGCAGCCCATTTACATTGCCCGCTCCAATTCCAAAATGTTAGGTTAATGCCCGTTATCGTTACTCGCACCCGCGCACGGTACAATGGTTGGGTTACGACCAACGTGCCAATAACCAAAAAGGAGCCGCTATGATCGATCGCTATACCCGCCCGGAGATGGGACACATCTTCTCCCTCGAGAATAAGTACGCCATTTGGCAGGAGATTGAGGTCCTGGCCTGCGAGGCCCAGGCGGAGCTCGGCAAGATCGGTATTTCCAAAGAAGAGGCCCAGTGGATTCGCGACCACGCCAACTTCGAGAAGGCAAAGGTCGACGAGATCGAGGAAGTCACGCGCCACGACGTCATCGCCTTCCTGGCCAACATGAAGGAATATATCGACGCCGATGTTCCCGAGGGCGACCCCAAGCCCAGCCGCTGGGTGCACTACGGCATGACCAGCTCCGACCTGGGCGACACGGCTCTGTGCTACCAGCTCACCCAGGCCTGTGACCTGATTATCGAGAACGTCAAAAAGCTCGGCGAGATCTGCAAGCGTCGCGCCTTCGAGGAACGCAATACGCTCTGCGCCGGCCGCACCCATGGCATCCATGCCGAGCCGATGACCTTCGGTATGAAGTTTGGCTCTTGGGCCTGGGAGCTCAAGCGCGATCTGGACCGTCTTGAGGACGCGCGCAAGAACGTCGCCTTCGGTGCCATCTCGGGTGCTGTCGGCACCTACAGCTCCATCGATCCGTTCATCGAGGAGTACGTCTGCGAGCACCTGGGCCTGGTCCACGATCCGCTGTCCACGCAGGTCATCAGCCGCGATCACCACGCCTACCTTGCCGGCGTGCTTGCCACTACGGCGGCCACCTGCGAGCGCATCGCGACCGAGGTCCGCAACCTACAGAAGACCGATACGCTCGAGGCCGAGGAGCCTTTCCGCAAGGGCCAAAAGGGCAGCTCCGCCATGCCGCACAAGCGCAACCCCATCACCATGGAGAAGGTCTGCGGCCTGTCGCGCGTCGTGAAGTCCAACGCTCAGGTCGCCTTTGACAACGTTGCCCTGTGGCACGAGCGCGACATTTCGCACTCTTCCGCCGAGCGTGTCGCCCAGGCCGATAGCTTCATCGCGCTTGACCATATGTTCCAGTGCCTCATTCGCGTTATCGACGGCCTGCAGCTGTACCCGGCCCGCATGATGGCCAACCTCAACAAGACCCGCGGCCTCATCTTCTCCTCTAAGGTGCTGCTTGCCCTCGTCGACACGGGCATTACTCGCGAGGACGCCTACGCTATCGTGCAGGAAAACGCCATGGCCACCTGGCACGAGGTGCAGGATTGTGTCTCTGGCCCCACCTTTAAGGAGCGTCTCGAGGCCGATCCGCGCTGCACCGTCAGCCAGGAGAAGCTCGACGAGATCTTTGATCCGTGGGACTTCCTTACCCGCATCGATACGGTCTTCGATCGCCTGGAGCAGCTGAGCTTCGAGTAGGTTCGGACATAACATTAGCTTTTGAGGGCGCTTTGCTGGTAATGTGTGTTGCCGGCAAAGCGCCTCGTTGCATTTAGGGAAAGACGGGGATAATAGACGTCTGAAATTGCTTTACGAGAGGGGAACGCAATGATTAGTTTTGACTACAAGCCTCAGGGTGTATGTTCTCGCAATATCCACCTTGACCTTTCCGATGACGGCAGCAAGGTGCTGGGCGTCGAGTTTACCGGCGGCTGCGATGGCAACCTCAAGGCCATCTCCAGGCTGGTCGAGGGCGCTCCCACCGATCGCGTAATCGAGGTTCTCGCCGGTAATACCTGCGGTATGAGAAAGACCTCATGCGCCGATCAGCTCACGCGCGCCATCGAAGCCGCTCGCGCAGAGATCGCCTAATGGGCATCGTCGACCACATCAAGAATGGAATATCGCGCCGTGGCTTTGTGCTCGGCGGTGCTGCCGCGGGCGCTGCCACGGTGCTTGCCGGTTGCTCGAAAAAAACGGGTACCAGCGATGATGCTGCTGGCGAGCCGCAGGTTATCAAGGACGATTCGAAGATTGTCTCGATCACTGATGAATACGAAGCTGTTGATATCGATCTTGAGCCCGCGGCTTCGTGGACACTGCCGCTGGGAACGCTGCTGTACTACTGTGACGGCGACTACGCCGCCGCGATGATGGCGCCTGCTTCTGCCCTGCATGCCAATACGCTGGGTGTGCTCAACCTGGGCGATGGCTCGCTTACCACACTTATCGAGGATCCCGTTGAGGGCACCGGTTATGCGTTTTACGACGTTCGCGCGGGTGATGGCGTGTTTGCGTGGGTCGAGATGAACTTTGCCAATGCGTCTTGGAAACTCTATGCGCAAAACCTTGCAGGCGCCTCCCTTACCGGCAATGCTGTCGAGCTCGACCGCGGTGGCAAAAACTACGATCCGCCACTCTTCGCAGCGTATGGGTCGTCGGTCATCTGGTATAAGATGCCTTCGTCCGGCGGCACCAAGACGAGTAACGATTCGTATTGCTACCGTCAGTCGCCCAGCGAGTCCAAGCCTGAGGCTATTTGGAAGTCGACGGGCCGCTTCGCATCCGCCCCGCGTGTGAGCGACGGCATCCTGACCATCTCGCCCCGCGTGCACAATGATGAGGGCGTCTATTACGGGATGACGGCGATCGACCTGACTGACGGCAACAACACGAAGCGAGCTCAGCTGGTGCTTCCTTCGTCGGTTTCGCCTTTCGAGGCCGTGTATATGGGCGACACCTTCGTGTTCTCCATTGAGGCGACGTATAGCGGTGTGGGTAGCCTGGGCAATATGGGCACCTATATCGGTAACGAGGGCGGGCCGTACCTCTTCCTTTCGCGTGAGCCGCTCGCGTGTGCTGCGGGAAGGAAAAATAAATACCTGGTTAAAGTTCAGGCGTCGCATTTTTTGATTGACACTTCGGCTAAGACCTACGGCTCGCTTCTGTCGCCCGACCGAGCCTTGGAGTATGGCGATTATCCTGCTACGGCGGGTAAATCGAACTCGTTCTTAACGTACGCAACGGTGCGTAACAGCCAGGGAATTCCCGAGACGGTCACCGCTCGCTTGTTCTCTCTTTAGTCTCCAAGGGGTTAAAAAGGCGCCGGCAGGGGAATAAGCGCGTTGTGATTATGAGTACCGCCCGCCGAGCTATCGCACCCATGCGATACCCGGTGGGCTCAGGTGCGTTAAAATGAGCTTGTTCTTAGCTAATTGAGACAGGGGGGCCGTGTTATGGCTTCAGATGCAAAAAAGATTCTGCTGGTCGAGGATGAGAAGGCAATCCGTGACGCTGTCGCTGCCTATCTCGAGCGCGAGGGCTATTGGGTTGTGGGTGTGGGCGACGGCCAGTCCGCGATCGAGGAGTTCGAGAAGCATCAGTTCGACCTGGTCGTGCTCGACCTCATGCTCCCTAAGATTCCCGGCGAGCGCGTTTGCCGCACCATTCGCGACACCTCGGATGTCCCCATCATTATGCTGACGGCCAAGGGCGAGATCGAGGATCGTATTATCGGCCTCGAGCTCGGTGCCGACGACTACCTGATCAAGCCGTTCTCGCCGCGCGAGCTTGTCGCGCGCGTACGCGCCTTGTTCCGCCGTGCCCACCAGGCCGATGAGCCGGCCGTCGAGGTGCTCGACTTTGGCGATCTGGTCATTGACATCTCGGGCCACAAGATTTTGGTCGAGGGCAAGGAAGTCGACCTGACGGCTTCCGAGTTCAAGCTGCTCACCACGCTTGCCCGTCACCCCGGCCGCGTCTACAACCGCATGGAGCTGGTCGAGAAGGTGCTCGGCTACGACTTTGAGGGTTACGAGCGTACCATCGACAGCCACGTGAAGAACCTTCGCGCCAAGCTGGGCGACGACCCCAAGAAGCCCAAGTGGCTCTACACCGTTCACGGTGTCGGCTATCGCTTCGAGGCTCCGACCAAGACCGATAAGTCGGACGAGAAATAAAGGAAATCACATATGACACCTGCGCGCTTTGAAATCGGGCAAAAGCATAAGCAGGAGAACGAGGCGGGTTCCAAGGCTAGTTGGAACACGCCTCGTTCCGATTCACGGCCAACGATGAGCTATCCCTCGCGTATGGCTCTGGCTTTTGCCCTGACATCGCTCATGACGGTATTGGTGCTGGTGGGCGTAGTCTCCGTTGTATGGGGCACGGTTTTTACGGATTACACGCGCTCCAATATTGTCGAAATCGCCAATTCCGCTGCCGAAAAGTTGGCAACGTCATATGAGGAAAATGGTTCTTGGACCGCGGGGGAGCTGCGTACGGTCGCGACATCGAGTTTGGTGTCCGACGATCTTGGTATGCAGGTTGTCAATAAAAAGGGCGTCATCGTCTACGACGACTCGTGGCCCTCGGCAAGCGCTACTGCCGATGTACGCGAAAATCAGGCGACAACCGACGGTACGAGCGGAAAGAAGGCGTCGCACAGCCCAGTCTCGTCTGCTCCCACCGATTCCAATAGTGTTGCCAACGTTGAGATCGTGACGTCCTCCGGCGAGCACGTGGGTCAGGTCAAATTGTGGGCGATTGGCTCCGATGCCCTGCTCACCAGGGCAGACTCAGCATTCAGAGAGAAGACCTTTAACGCCATGGCCCTTGCCGCGGTTGTGGCCGTCTGCATCTCGGTCGTTATCGGAGCGCTCATGTCGCGCATGCTCACCAAGCCGATTCATCGTATTACCAGCACCGCCAAGCAGATGCGCGATGGAGACCTGTCCGCTCGTACGGGCTTGCGCGGCGATGATGAGATCGATCAGCTGGGAGAGACCTTCGACGAGATGGCCACCTCGCTCGAAAAGGATATGAAGCACGAGAAGCGCCTAACCTCTGATGTTGCCCACGAGCTGCGCACGCCGCTCATGGCCATGCTTGCAACGGTCGAGGCCATGCAAGATGGTGTGTATCCCACCGACGACGAACACCTGGAAACGGTCGCATCCGAGACGCGTCGTCTGGCCCGTCTGGTGCAGCAGATGCTCGACCTGTCGCGCATGGAAAACAGTACCGCGCCGCTCAACCTGGAGCCGGTGGACATGGTGCCGTTTGTGCGTTCGATTGTGAATGGCCAGGAGCGCCTGTTTGCCGACCGTGACCTGCGTTTGCGCTTTGCAGATGAGACGCAGGGCCACGATGACGTTGTCGAGGCGGATCCCGACATGATCACGCAATGCGTCATCAACCTCTTGAGTAACGCCATGCGCTATACCCCCGAGGGGGGTTGGGTCGTGGTGTCGGTGCTCAGCGACCGCAAGCACGTCGATATCGCGGTTTCGGATACAGGCATCGGTATCGCCAAGGATGATTTGTCGCGCATCTTCGGACGTTTTTGGCGTGCCGACGCCAGTCGCGCCCGCGAGGCGGGTGGCCTAGGCGTGGGCCTCGCCGTGACCAAGCAGATTGTCGAGCGTCATCACGGCTACATATCCGTGGAGTCGGAGCTTGGAAAGGGTACGACTTTTACGATTCATCTGCCTCGCGAGCACACGGCGGACGCGGCATCTACTACAATGGAGCACTAGCTTTTCGCTATTCGGTGAAGGAGGGGTTTCGTCCCTGCCGCTCCGAGTTTGCGAAAACGTGCGGGGAAGAACCCGCATTACTGTCGTATTTAGGTAAGGAGTGACTCACGTGACAACGATGGAGCGTCGTCCGGATTCCCGTGGCAAGGTTCGTGATATCTATGATGCCGGTGAAAACCTGCTGATGGTCGCCACCGACCGCATTTCTGCGTTCGACTTCATTCTTCCCGAGGAGATTCCGTTTAAGGGAGAGGTGCTCAACCGCATCTCGGCATTCTGGTTCGATAAGTTTGCCGACATCGTTCCCAACCACCTCGTCTCCATCGACCCGGCGGATTTCCCCGAGGAGTTTGCCGAGTATCGTGACTACCTCGCAGGCCGCGCCATGCTGGTCAAGAAGGCCCAGACGATTCCTATCGAGTGCATCGTCCGCGGCTATCTGACCGGTTCGGGCAAGAAGACCTATGACGAGAACGGCACCGTCTGCGGCATTCAGCTGCCCGAGGGCCTGACCGAGGCCTCCAAGCTTCCCGAGCCACTGTTCACCCCGTCCACGAAGGCCGAGATCGGTGACCACGACGAGAATATCTCGTTTGAGCGTTGCTGCGAGATCGTTGGCGAGGACATCGCCACGCAGATCCGCGACCTGTCTCTCAAGATCTACAAGGCTGCCGCCGAGTATGCAGCGACCCGTGGCATCATCATTGCCGACACCAAGTTCGAGTTCGGTGTCATCGATGGCAAGGTTACGCTGATCGACGAGTGCCTCACGCCCGACTCCAGCCGTTTCTGGCCTGCCGCCAGCTACGAGGAGGGCAAGATTCAGCCCAGCTACGACAAGCAATTCGTCCGCAATTGGCTCAAAGCCAACTGGGATATGACGGGGGAGACCCCGCACCTGCCCGCCGAGGTCATCGATGGCACGTCCGAGCGCTATCGCGAGGCCTTCCAGATCATCACGGGCTCCCAGTTCACAAGCATGAAGGAGAACGCATAAGTGAGTACCCGTAGCGCCACGAACAAGCGCACGCAATCCCACGAAGTTACCGGGGTTGCGCGCAAGTCCGCCGCATCCGCCAAGCCCGCCCGTCAGGCAGCGAGCTCTGTTCGCGTCGTGCCGGCTTCATCCAAGGCACGCCGTAAAGAGCTCGAGAAGGGCGAGAGCCTCGAGGGCCTCTCTAAAGAGGAGAAGCGCGCCCGCAAGGCTAAGCAGCGCGCCAAGGAGGACCGCATCTACACGGTGTCGAATATCCTTCTCAAGCAGGATGAGGACTACACCAAGCGCCGCCGCATCTGGTGGATCGTGCTCGCCATCGGCATGGTGCTCGTCGTGGCAATTTGGGCTTCGCTGTACTTCGCTCCCGCTGGCACGGTGTCCAGCCCCGTCCAGATGGTCGGCATTGTTTTGTCTTACGTCGTCATTCTGGGTGACTTCATCTACGACTTCGTGCGCATCCGCCCCCTGCGCAATATGTATCGCACGCAGGCGGAGGGCATGTCCGACAATAAGCTCAACGCTCTTATCGAGCGCGCGGCTGCCGAGGAGGACAAGAAGGCCTCCAAGAAGAAGTAGCGTTTGTATCCATACTTATCGCTAAGATATAAGGCGCGTCGTTTTTACGGCGCGCCTTTTTACTGTTCTATAGATAGATGGAGTGGCACATGATTCGAGCTGCCCTGACGGTCGAAGAAGCTCTGGAGGGCATGAAGGCCCTGGAGCCCAAGATCAAAAACTATGCGCGCCTGGTCGTCCGCAAAGGCGTAAACGTCAAGCCCGGCCAGGAGGTCGTCGTTCAGTCTCCGGTCGAGTGTGCGTCATTTGCACGTGTGGTGGTTGCGGAGGCCTATGCCGCCGGTGCTGGTCACGTGACGGTCATTTGGGCCGATGATGCCGTGACGAGGCTCACGTACGAGCATGTCGAGAAAAGCTATTTTGAGCAGACGCCCGAGTGGAAGCGCCTGCAGCTGGATTCCCTGGCCCAGGACGGCGCCTGCTTTGTCTTTATTGAGGGTGCGGATCCTGCCGCCCTTAAAGGCATCGATCCCGCTAAGCCTGCTGCAGCTTCTAAGGCGAGGAACACGCAGTGCAAGGTCTTCCGCCGTGGACTGGACTACAACATCAACCCGTGGTGCATCGCCGGCGCTCCGGTCGTGGCTTGGGCTCGCGAGGTGTTCCCGGGAGACGCCGATGAGGTTGCAATCTATAAGCTGTGGAATGCGATTCTGCACACCGCTCGTGCCGATGGCCAGGACCCGGAGAGCGACTGGGAGCTTCATGACGCGGCGTTCGAAAAGAACTTGCGCTTCCTGAATGACAATCGTTTTGACTGCCTGCATTACACCACGGCAAATGGAACCGATCTGACGATTGGCATGACGAAGGGTCACGAGTGGGCCGGCGGCAAGGGTAAGACGCCCGATGGACATCCCTTCTTCCCCAACATCCCCACCGAGGAGGTCTTCACCTCGCCTGATCGTATGCGTGCCGACGGTATCGTGTATTCGGCCATGCCGCTCATTCACCACGGTAACAAGGTTGACGATTTTTGGATTAAGTTCGAGGCCGGCCGCGTAGTGGACTACGATGCCCGTGTGGGCAAGGCGACGCTTGCGAGCATTATTGGCACCGATGAAGGTGCCGCTCATCTGGGCGAGGTCGCGCTCATTTCCAAGAACACTCCGATCCGCGAAAGCGGCGTTCTGTTCTATGACACGCTCTATGACGAGAACGCTAGCTGCCACCTTGCGCTGGGTGTCGGTTTCCCCGAGTGTATCGAGGGAGGGTACGACATGTCCAAGGAGGAGCTCCTGGAGCATGGCGTTAACGTCTCGAGCACGCATGTCGACTTTATGATCGGCACGGACGACATTGATATTACGGGCATTACGCCTGATGGACGTGAAGTTGTGATTTTCCAGAACGGCCAATGGAGTTGGGAATAGTCCCAGACCGTGGTACAATGCCACCCGCGGGCCGTTAGCTCAGCTGGCAGAGCAGGGGACTTTTAATCCCAAGGTCCAGGGTTCGAACCCCTGACGGCCCACCATAGAAAAGAAAGCGATCGACTCCAGTTGGTCGCTTTTTTGTTGCCGCGGCACGGGTTCGAACCCGTCGGGGCGCGGAGCTGAGCAAACGCGTGAGCGTTTGCCAGCGCAGCGCGCAAGGAGCGAAGCGACGCAGCGGCCGCCTGCGGAGCAGGCTGAACCCCTGACGGCCCGCCCAAAGAAAGGACAACGAAATGAAAACAGATAGATACGGAATTAGCGGCAGCACATTAAAGATAATAGCAGCCATTTCGATGGTTCTCGATCATGTGAGCAGGATCGTCCTGACCAATGGAATCATGACTCACGCATCGTACAATCAGATATCAGACGAACAGTGGGCGATTCTAAGCGAGACTTCGGATGTACTTCATGTTCTAGGCAGAATTGCATTTCCCTTATTTTGCTTTTTGATAGTTGAGGGATTTTTGCATACTCATGACATAAAGAGGTACCTGCGAAATATGCTTGTCTTCGCAATCATTGCGGAGCCCATATACGATTTCGTTCAAACCGGGCAACTATTTGACCTTCGGCAACAAAATGTTATGTGTGAGCTCCTGCTTTGCTTGGTCTTTTTGATTATTCTGGAAAAGATACAAAGTCTTTCAAAATGGAAAAGGTACATCGCAGAGACAGCTCTGATTGTTTTGACAGCACTGGCAGCTGAATACACTAAACTAGATGGCGGTGTGTATGGCATTCTGCTTGTGGCTGTATTTTATTTATTCCACGACAGCAAGGCCAAGATGCTCTTTGCTGCAGTATGCGCAGTGCTCCTTTCTTCATGCCATATAGTTGGCGGCGGATTTGAGTTTGCTACAGCTAATGTATTTAATCCTGATGTTGCCGCCGCGGTCGTTTCGTTATTGCTTATCAATCTTTATAATGGCGAACGAGGGCTGAAGCTGAAATATTTCTTCTACATTTTCTATCCGGCACATCTTGCTCTGCTTTATGGAGTCTCAATTATTGTTTTGAACTGTCTTTAATAACTCTCAAACAAGTCTCTGAAAGCAGAAACAAACTGACCCTAAGACTGCTTGTGAATTTCCGGAAGGCCTGAGAGATGCGAGGATAGACAACGAGGGCTGCAGAAAGATGCTTCTTAGTTCTCTGGCGGATCGCACGTATCTGTATGAGGATCACTTCCGCACACTCATTAATAACAGTGATAAACACGGCAGATCCTCAAAACATGAGGCTGCAGAGGTCGAACGATGCTTCGAAAGCATGAATGGCAGCGAGAAGGTGAGTCCGGAAACATCCCTTGGATGCTTCACCATAGAACAGAAAGCGATCGACTCCGGTTGGTCGCTTTTTTTTGTTGCCGCGGCACGGGTTCGAACCCGAACATCTCTATATATAAGAACGCTTGGCGAACAAAACCTGCCTTTTACCGACGGGAAACAAATAGCTGATGCTTTTGGAGTAAAGTGGCGCTCCAGAGATGACCGATGCCTTAACACCTATAAACCAGCTGGTCATCGCCAATATCAGAAGCTGCTGCTTCGAATACAGCCTCAGGGAAGCAACTGAGGGTTCTATTCATTTGTGAACAAAATATGGAGTGCTGGATTCCCGCCCGCGGGGGCCCTCCGGTCTGGCAATATATCTCCTTGCCGCGCGGCCCGGTCGGACCGGATCAGCCGCCAGGCGTGCACCTTGAGAACCGGATACTGCGAGGATGGACACACCAGATGTGTCGCATCCGGGCAGACATCGAACCATTTGAAATGGTCTAACTTGGATTT
>OIXX01000144.1_pt1 | contig 57222 bp, 42 predicted proteins | sample 1588161 | NCBI WGS metagenome assembly OIXX01 (sample SAMN03283274) | human gut metagenome | biome: human-associated habitat; material: feces | host: Homo sapiens | place: Peru | collected 2012 | reverse complement strand
AGCACGAAACCGCCGTATGCGGAACCGCACGTACGGTGGTGTGGGAGGTCGGTAAATGTGAAAATAGGAGGCAAATGCCTTTTATGATTAGCATTTACCTCCTACCCGATTATTAGTCGTTGTATTCTTCTGTGATTTCCGCTATCTTCACGATGGTCTTCACTACCTTCTCCATTACCTGGATGCTCACAAACTCGTGAGGGCCGTGGAAGTTGACACCGCCGGCGAAGATGTTAGGACAAGGCAGACCCTTGAAGCTCAGCTGGGCTCCGTCGGTACCGCCGCGGATAGGCTCTACACGAGGTGGAACGCCGCTCTCCTGCATCGCTCTGAGCACGATGTCGATGACGTGCATGTTAGGATCAATCTTCTCCTTCATGTTATAGTACTGGTCGTAGATAACCGCCTTTACGGTTCCGTCGCCATACTTCTCGTTCATCTTGTTTACGCAGTCCTCGATGAAATCCTTGCGGTTTTCAAACCTGTTGCGGTCGTGATCGCGGATGATGTAGCTGAGTTTTGCCTCCTCGCAGCGGCTCTCGATACCGATGAGGTGGTAGAAACCCTGGTAGCCTTCAGTCTGCTCAGGAGTCTCGTTCTCAGGAATCATGTTCTGGAATTCCACAGCCAGTCGGCTTGCATTCACCATCTTTCCCTTGGCATAGCCTGTATGAACGCTCACGCCCTTGATGATGATCTTAGCTCCGGCAGCATTGAAGTTCTCGTATTCCAGGTCGCCCAGGTCACCGCCATCTACGGTGTAAGCCCAGTCGCAGCCAAACTTCTCAACATCGAAATGATGTGCACCCATACCGATTTCCTCGTCAGGATTAAAACCTACTCGGATATCTCCGTGCTTGATTTCGTCGTGGTCGCGCAGATAGCACATAGCCTGTACGATTTCAGCGATGCCCGCCTTGTCGTCAGCACCCAGCAGGGTAGTACCGTCTGTCACGATGATATCCTCTCCCTTGTGAGCCTTCAGCTCTGGGAAAGTCTCAACGCTTGAGATGATGCCCGGGCTCAGCTCGATGTCGTTGCCGTCATAGTTCTTGATGACGCGCGCCTTTACATCCTTTCCGCTGGCATCAGGCGATGTATCCATGTGTGAAATAAATCCGATGGTAGGAGTCTTTTTCTTGGTATTGCTCTTCAGAGTGGCATAGATATAACCCATGTCATCCATTTCGACATCGCTCAGTCCTTCGTCCTCAAGTTCCTTCTTCAGGTACTTGGCAAATTCGAGTTGTTTTGCCGTACTAGGCACGCTGGTCGATTCTTCGCTCGACTGTGTGTCGAATTTCGTATAGTTTATAAATCGTTCTACTAAATCCATGTTTTCAATTATTAATCATTTCTGTTGTTTCGGGTGATCTCGGTGGGATTCAAACCCACGACCTTCAGAACCGGAATCTGACGCTCTATTCAGCTAAGCTACGAGACCCTCTTTTCTGCCGCCCGTTTCTCCGGTTGTATGACATTGAAACGGAAGTCGACTGCAAAATTACTGCTTTTATTTGAAATAACCAAATATTTGGGGCAGATTTTTTCATATATATAATGTGTATTTGCAAATTGTTCTACAAAATGCTACTAGAAAACTTAAAGATGCTATCATTTTGCGAAAAAATACGGAAAAATGCTTGCAGATTAATTATTATTTTGTACCTTTGCAGCGCAAATACTAAATATGAAATAAAAATGAGCAATTTGATAAAACCTGAAGGGTACAAGGCGCTGCTGGATATGCGCCAGACCGAAATGGGTATTAAAATGATAAAAGATTTTTTCCAGCAAAACCTGAGCACCGAGCTCCGTCTGCGTCGTGTTACCGCTCCGCTCTTCGTATTGAAGGGTCTTGGTATCAATGATGACCTGAACGGCGTAGAGCGCCCTGTAAGTTTCCCTATCAAGGATTTGGGCGAAGCCCAGGCTGAGGTGGTTCATTCTCTTGCCAAGTGGAAGCGACTGACGCTTGCCGAGTATGAGATTGAGCCTGCTTATGGCGTATATACCGATATGAACGCCATCCGTGCTGACGAGGAGCTGGATAATCTTCATTCGCTCTATGTTGACCAGTGGGACTGGGAGGCTGTGATTACCAAGGAAGACCGTACCATCGCCTTCCTCGAGAATATCGTGCGCCGCATTTATGGTGCCATCTTGCGTACCGAGTTTCTGGCTTGCGAGCATTATCCTCAGCTGAAGCCTTTCCTGCCTAAGGATATTCATTTTATTCATGCGCAGGATTTGCTCGATATGTATCCAGACCTTTCTCCTAAGGAACGTGAGGATGCTATCTGCAAGAAGTATGGCGCTGTATTTGTAGAGGGCATCGGAGGCAAGTTGAGCGATGGCAAGAAGCATGATGGCCGAGCTCCTGACTATGATGACTGGAGCACCGTGGCTGAGAACGGAAAGATGGGACTGAATGGTGATATCCTCATCTGGTATCCTGTTCTGGGTCGCAGTTTCGAGCTCAGTTCTATGGGTATCCGTGTCGACAAGGAGAGTCTGCTGCGTCAGCTTAAGCTGGAGGGCAAGGAGGATAGAGAGAAGCTTTACTTCCATCAGCAGCTCCTGAACGACAAGTTGCCTCTGAGCATTGGTGGCGGTATCGGCCAGAGCCGTCTGTGCATGGTATTGCTTCATAAGGCTCACATTGGTGAGATTCAGGCTAGCATCTGGCCTGAGGAGATGCGCAAGGAGGCTGAGGAAGCGGGCATGAACCTCATCTAAGCCTTTCTGGCGGTGCGTCATGGTGTGTATTGTGATGTGCTGCATATTCAATTGATCTTTTTTAAGATAATAATAATTTGCTTACGAAGGCTCCCGGTGCTTTTCTGCATCGGGGGCTTTTTTGTTTTACGACCTTGAGGCTGTGTTTTACAGCCTCAAGGTCTGCGCTTCATGGAAAAAAATGAATACGGTGCAAAAGTACTACAAAATTTCTGAACCGCCAAATTTCACCCTGCAGAGTTATGTTAAACCGATTTTAACATTCCGGCTTTCGTAGTTAAACAAAAAAAGTCGTAGAGTTGCGGGGGAAAAAACTATATTTTGTAAAATGTTTCTCTGTGTGTTTTGAGCAAGAAAACAATGAGATGCTATGAAAAAAGCCATTTCTTCTGACTACTTCCTTTTTACCCAGAAAGCGTTACAGTGTGACAGTTGTGACAGTTGTGACAGTTTTCAGCGCCTACCCCTCCTTCCCTTTCTTTAGAGGTAAATTATTATATATAAATTTATATATAATAATTTAAATATATATACTTATAATTTAATAGCTGCAAACTCGCAATATACCCCCTCCGCTGAAAACTGTCACAACTGTCACAACTGTCACGCTGTAACGCCCTTTGGTCTTTCCCTCTTATGTATCTCTTATAGCACCAAGTTTCGATATTTGTAAAAACAATTTTCTCCACTCCGTATAGGTTGTCCTACATGGAGTGGAGAATTTCGTATCGTGTGGAGTATCTTCTATGTCATGACCAGATCCAGGTCCTTTGTGAGTTTTTTCATTGCCGGGTTCTTCTCCATAAGAAGTTCCAGAACTTCATTCTTGGTCAGAACCTTGCCTACCTCTTCCTGGTCGGCAAGGCGGTAACTGATGCTCAGTTCGCTGTTGTGAAGACCTAAGACGAAAGTTTTGAGAATGCGGTTCTTGATGTTCAAAACGTCGTCTAGTAAGAGCTGGTTGTTGATGATAACCTCTATCTGCGGATAGTTGGTTATCTTCGGTACAATACTCTTCATGCGGTTGGCTAAGCCTATGAAATCCAACTTGTTCTGCATTCTCATGCACATACTGAACCATGTTGCTTCCACCTGCTCCTGGGTGAACTCGTTCTGGTCACCCGTGATGGTCGCTTTTTCCTCATTGGTATCATCATACGGACTGTGCAGGCGGCGCTGGTTCTCCTCCCTCTTCTTCAGGTTATAGAAAGTCATGCCTATGCCGCCCAGCTTGATATTCTTGAGTCGTGGCTTGTGAGGCGATGCAGCATCAGTAGCAGCTCCGGCAGCGGCTGAGCCTTCTGGAGAGGCAGATGTGGCTGCGGTGGCAGATGCAGAATAAGATGCAGGATAAGATACAGCATTGTAGGCTGCAGAAGCGGCTGCTGAGGCTCCGGAAGAAGGCACAGCAGTAGCTGTAGCAGCAGACGCTCCCGGCTGTGATGACCGGTTTTCGCTGCTGCCAGAAGGCTCAGAACCTGCACCCTGAGAGGCAAGCTTAGACTGAGCCAGGAGTTTCTGAAACAGGGATTTTAATCTATTGGGCGTACGCCCCGCACTAGGCACATCCTGATCCTCGGGCTGCGTAATCTGGCCTATCTGTATCAGGGTGAGCTCTACCAGTAATCGCTTGTTGCTGCTGGCGCGGTAATGGATATCGCACTGGTTCATCAGCTCCAGCGCCTTATATAAGAAAGGTGTAGGCGCCTTCTGAGCCTGAGCCTGGAACTTGGCTTTCTGGTCGTCGCTGGTTTCGAGCAGTGGCAGGGTCTGAGGATCCTTCGCCATCATCACGTTGCGCACATGCTGGGCAAGCCCCTGTATCATGTTGCCGCCATCGAAACCGCGGCTCAGAATGCCGTCGAGCGTTACCATCATCTCTGCCACCTTATTCTCCAGAGCCAGGTCTACCAGACGGAAATAGTTGTCGCTGTCGAGCACGTTCAGGTCCTCGATTACCTTCTGGTAAGTGATGTTGCCCATGCAGAAACTGGCAGCCTGGTCGAAGATAGAGAGGGCATCGCGCATACCTCCGTCTGCCTTTTCGGCTATCACGGCGAGCGCCTGCTCTTCATATTGTATGCCTTCCTTCTCAGCCACCATCTTCAGGTGGTTGATGGTATTGGCTACCGTCATTCGCTCGAAGTCGTAAATCTGGCATCGGCTCAGGATGGTAGGCAGAATCTTATGCTTCTCGGTAGTGGCGAGGATGAAGATGACATGCTGAGGCGGCTCTTCCAGCGTCTTGAGAAAGGCGTTGAAGGCGGCTGTAGAGAGCATGTGGACCTCATCGATGATAAACACCTTATACTTGCCTACCTGAGGCGGGATGCGGGTCTGCTCCATCAGAACCTTAATCTGGTCAACACCGTTGTTGCTGGCGGCATCCAGCTCGAAGATGTTGTAGGAACGCTGCTCATTGAAGGCACGGCAGCTCTCACATTCGTTACATGCCTCGCCGTCTTCACGAGGATGCTCGCAGTTGATTGCCTTCGCAAAAATGCGGGCACAAGTGGTCTTTCCCACACCTCTCGGACCGCAGAAAAGATAGGCGTGCGCCAGCTTGCCGCTCTTCACTGCATTCTTCAAAGTGGTGGTCAATGCACTCTGTCCGACAACCGAATCGAAGGTCATCGGACGGTACTTTCTTGCAGAAACTATATACTCTTCCATTATTTTTTCTTAATTGATGATGCAAAGATAACAAAAAAATATTATCTTTGCAAACAAATTCGGAAGAAATGAGTAAAAAACTTGGTATTATATGGAATTATCTCGCTCATTATAAGTATCTTATAGTGATTGTGGCGGGTGTTCTGGTAGTTGGTGTAGTTGATGACAACAGTGTAAGACAGCACATTAAGTACCAGATAGAGATAGCTACGCTCCGTTCGGAGATAGAAAAGTATCATGAGCAGTATGAAAACGACAAGCGTACCCTGCGCGATATGCAGCATGGTGCGCGGGCATTTGAGAAGATAGCCCGCCAGTGTTATTTCATGAAGGCTGATGATGAAGACATCTTTGTATTGAGTTCGGATATTCCGGAAAAAACTAACGAACAAGACGAAAATGAAACAATTGAGTAAACTGGAAAGTGTTATTTTCTTGCTGGGCGGCGTGCTGATGGTTGTCGGTGCGGCTTGCTTCGCATTTGGTTTTTCACATCCGCAGCTGGTGCAGGTAACGAGCTGGGGGTTCCTGCTGGGCACCATACTCTTCAGTGTAATGCAGGCGATGCAGATTTATGATGGACCTTCGCTGGTTATCCACCGCCTGAAGCGGATGCAGTATGTAGCAGACATCTTCTTCGTGCTCTCAGGCATCTCGATGGTAGATACGGTGTATGCTTTCCTGCGCCGCTGGTTTGAGAATTATGAGACCTATATCACCTATTTCTATAATAAGTGGGTAGTCTTCCTTCTCATCGCAGCCCTGCTGGAACTGTATACCACGCATCGCATCTCTCATGAACTGAAGAAGGAAAACAATCAGTAATATAGAAAGGACGAGAAAAAAGCTTTCGGTGGCCAACAGGAGTGCAAACAAAACATAAATCTTGTAAGAATGAATTAAATTGCTGCAATTTATTTCGTCAGTTCAAATTAAGATTGTACTTTTGTTCACCGAAAGTGATATAGATAGCTTATGAATAGAATTTTTTACGCATTCATTGTCTTGATGGCACTTGCATCTTGTGCCAACAGTTACGATATCTCGGGTACTTCTAACGTAAGTACTCTGGACGGACGCATGCTGTACCTTAAGATACTGGAAAACAACGATTTCAAGAACGTGGATTCTTGCGATGTAGTGCACGGACAGTTCCATTTTCAGGGTTCTGTCGACTCTATGAAGATGGCGAATATCTTCATGGATGATGACCCTGTGCTGCCGCTGGTGCTGGAGAGTGGAAGCATTACGGTGAAGCTCGATGATACACAGCAGGTGGTAAGCGGTACTCCTATGAACGATAAACTCTTCGGATTCTTCAAGAAATACCAGCAGATTCAGAATCAGTTGCGCGAACTGGTACACAAGCACGACCAGGCTATCATGAACGGTAGCGATATGGCGGCTGTCAACAAGCGGCTGAACGAGGAATCCATCCGCCTCTCTGAGCAGGAAGACAAGCTCATCACTTCGTTTGTTACCGACAACTTCAACAATGTGCTGGGACCGGGCGTTTTCTTCCTCGTTACAATGGGCAACCAGTATCCGATGCTCTCTCCTTGGATTGAGGATATCATGAGCAAGGCTACCGACTATTTCAAGAACGATCCTTATGTAAAGGACTATTATAAGAAAGCTCAAGAAAATCAGGAGATTATGAATGGTACCCGAGATGCGCAGAGCGGCATGCAGCCAGAGATGGAAGCGGCTCCACAGGTAAATCCTGATGCGGCTCCGGCACCTACAGCCAACGAACTGGCTGCGCCTACGATTCCTGAAAAACAGGAAGGTCAGAAGTAGAAACAGGGCTCTTTCAAGGTCTTGGGCATTAACATCTTGTAAAACTCTTCATTTTATAAGTTTAGTAATATGAAATTAATCAAGAATGGAACCATTATAAATGAGGGTCGCTCTTTTGTGGGCGACCTCTTGTTGGATGGTGAATTTATCAAGGAAATATATGAAGGCGAGGCACCCCGTGGCAATTACGATGAAGTTATCGATGCCTCGGGGTGTTTTGTTTTGCCGGGTGTGATTGATGATCATGTTCACTTCCGTGAGCCGGGACTTACGCAGAAGGCTGACATCGAGAGTGAAAGCCGTGCTGCTGCCTTTGGTGGTGTGACCAGTTATTTTGAGATGCCTAACACGGTACCTCAGACTACCACTCTGGAGGCCTGGCAGGCAAAGCGGCAACTGGGCGCAGAGAAGAGTCATGTGAACTACAGTTTCTTCTTTGGTGCTACCAATGATAATGTAAGTGATTTTGTGCAGCTCGATACGCATCATGTTCCGGGCATCAAGCTCTTTATGGGCTCCAGTACGGGCAATATGCTGGTGGATAAATATGAGGCGCTGCAGGCTATCTTCAAGAAGGCGAAAGAGCTGGATTTGCCGGTGATGACCCACTGTGAGGATACCGAAATCATCAACCGCAACATGCAGCTGGCTAAGCAGAAATGGGGTGAGGATCCTGCCGTAGAACATCATCCGGAAATACGCAGCGAGGAGGCTTGCTATGAAAGCAGCCGTCTGGCGGTGCAGCTGGCTAAGGAAAGCGGGGCGCATCTTCATATCGCCCACGTTACTACGGCTAAGGAATTGGAGTTCTTTGGTAAGGACGAAAATATTACAGGTGAGGCGGTCGTGGCTCATCTCATGTTCTCGGATAAAGACTATGCTGTGAAGGGTGCGCGCATCAAATGCAACCCTGCAGTAAAGACTGTAGCTGACCGTGATGCTTTGCGTAAGGCGCTGGGCAATGGTAAGATAACTGTGGTAGGAACCGATCATGCTCCTCATCAGCTGAAGGATAAACAGGGCGGTTGTGCCAAGGCTGCATCAGGTATGCCAATGGTACAGTTCTCGCTGGTAAGCATGCTGAAACTTGTTGACGAAAAGGTAATCAGTATCGAGCGCCTGGTTGAACTGATGTGCCATAATCCAGCCCGTCTGTTCCATATCAGTCAGCGCGGCTTCCTACGTCCGGGTTATAAGGCAGATGTCGTTGTGGTGCGCAAGGGAGAGCCTTGGAAGGTGACCGCAGAGATGATTCAGAGCAAGTGTAAATGGAGCCCTGTAGAGGGTGATGAGTTTGCATGGAAAGTGGAACAGACTTTCTGTAACGGTAGTCTTATCTATAACAAAGGCGTGTTTGATGCCGCTTGCAGAGGAGAGGAACTGGAGTTCAGAAACAATTCCTGAAAAAGGAAAATCTTACGGAGATTGTAAAATAAAATATCGTATCGGATGCGAAGAATAGTATACAATATAAGCGAAATTGAGCCATATATCAACTGGCTATACTTTTATCATGCCTGGGGATTGAGCGGCAAACCTCGAGAGGAAAAGGAAAAACTGAAGGCTGAGGCGCTCGATATGCTCCATTCATGGGAAGGCGATTATCATACCTATGCCGTCTTCGGACTCTTCGAGGCGAACAGCGAGGGGGATGATATCTGGCTGGAAGGGCAGAAAGTCCGCTTCCCGATGCTCCGTCAGCAGCATCCGGCGGCTCAGGGAGACCCCAATCTCTGTCTGGCTGATTTCATCCGTCCTCTGGGCAGTGGAATAACAGACCGGCTGGGTATCTTCTGCACGACGGTAGATGGCGGTCTGGAGAAGAAATATCGCTCGGACGACTACCTCAATATGATGGCACAGACACTCTGCGACCGGTTGGCTGAAGCCACGGCAGAGAAGTTGCACGAAGAGGTGAGACGCAGCATCTGGGGCTATGCTCCCGACGAGCAGCTGAGCATCGAAGACCAGCATCTGGAGCGCTATCAGGGCATCCGTCCGGCTATAGGGTATCCTTCGCTGCCCGATACCAGTGCCAACTTCATCATCGACCAGCTCATCGATATGAGTCAGGTGGGAATCCGGCTCACCACAAGCGGAATGATGACGCCTCATGCCAGTGTCTCGGGGCTGATGTTTGCACATCCCAAGTCGCGGTATTTCGAACTGGGACGGATAGGAGACGACCAGCTTCGCGACTATGCACAGCGCAGAGGAGTGCCCGTGCAGGCAATGAAAACGTATCTTCAATCAAGTTTGATCAAGAAATGATAGCAAGAATATTGATACCCGTAGTGGTATTCACCCTGTTGCCGTATCTGTGGATATATAAAAGGTATGGCAAGTTACGGCTGAAGAGTCTCTGGCAGCGGGTGCTCTTCTGGTTGCCGGCTTTCGTGGTTATCGCCTACAGTGCGTATATCACGATGCTGCCCAACTTCCTGCCACGCAATCCGGTGCTCATCGACATCTGGTTTGTGATGATGGCAGTATGTGCAGTTCCGCAGTTTGTCTTCAGCCTGTTCAGTGTCTTCGGTTGGTGCTGTATGCGGCTCCTTCACGGTCATCGCAACTGGGGCAAGTTCCTCGGACTGGTAGTGGGAGCGGTGGCGTTCTTCTGCTTTATCTACGGATTTACCGAAGGATTTCCTAAGATGCAGGTCAAGCGAATCACCGTCTATGTACCCAATCTGCCGAAGTCTTTCGAGGGCTATCGCATCGTTCAGTTCAGCGACATCCATCTCGGGTCATACTATGGCTGGCGTGGTCATCTGCCTCAGCGCGATATCGACAGCATTAATGCTGAAAAACCTGATCTGATTTGCTTTACGGGTGATTTACAGAATGTTACGCCCGATGAACTGCCTGAGTATCAGACGCTGCTCAGCAGTCTGAAAGCCAGAGACGGCGTGATGAGTGTGCTGGGTAATCACGATTACACCTATTATATGGATGTAGATGATGAGCAGGAGATAGCTGCGCTCGAGAAGCGGATGCAGGACTTCCAGCGGAGTTGCGGATGGCGTCTGCTGATGAATGAGCATGTGGCGGTGCATAGAGGCGCTGATAGCATCTATGTAGCTGGTACAGAGAACTATAATAAACCAAAGCGAACCAACGTAAGGAAGGCGCTGTATGGCACCAGACCGGGCTCTTTCGTGCTGATGCTGCAGCATATGCCAAAGCAATGGCGCGAGACCTGGCCTTCTACTATTAATAAGGAGAAGGATGAGGATGGCGATGTGATAGGACCTGACAGGAAGGATTCGCTGGTCGTAGCACCGCAGCTTACGCTGAGTGGTCATACGCATGCGGGGCAGATCAGTATCCTGGGCTTGCGTCCGTCGATGTTTACTCCTTATGATTATGGCCTCTTCGAAGAGGAAGGTTGCCAGCTCTATACCACATCAGGTCTGGGCGGTACCGTTCCAATCCGCATAGGGGCTACGGCAGAAATCGTGGTCATCACACTGAAGAGAAAATGAGGAGTGTTGAATGTTGAGTGTTGAATGTTGAATGTTAAATGTTGAATGTTAAATTATTCATTCTTAATTAATTCTTAATTAGAAAATGAAGTACTTATATCGTCTGTATCAACTTGTTATATGCTTGCCTATCCTCTTGTTGGCTAGCGTTTTAACCAGTTTAACTACTGTTTTGGGATGTATGCTGGGCAATGGCCATTTCTGGGGCTATTATCCTGGTAAGTATTGGTCCTGGCTTTGGGTCCGCATCCTCCTTCTGCCTGTAAAGGTGGAGGGACGTGAGCATCTCAAGAAGAACCAGAGTTATGTTTTCGTGGCCAATCATCAGGGCGCTTTTGATATCTTCCTGATATACGGTTTTCTGGGCAGAAACTTCAAGTGGATGATGAAGAAGGGCTTGCGCAAAGTGCCTCTCATTGGTATCGCCTGTGAGTATGCGCACCACATCTTTGTAGACAAGAGCGGACCTTCGAAGATCCGCGCTTCTTATGACCGTGCTCGCGAGGTGCTTAAAGAGGGCATGTCGCTGGTGGTATTCCCAGAGGGTGCCCGTTCGTTTACGGGGCACATGGGCGTGTTCCGCCGCGGTGCTTTCATGCTTGCCGATGAACTGCAGTTGCCGGTATGTCCGCTTACCATCAATGGCAGTTTTGATGTGAAGCCTCGCATGAAGGACATCTACTGGGCTTTCTGGCATCCTCTGAAGCTCACCATTCATGAGCCTATCGAGCCGATAGGCAAGGGAGCTGACAATATCAAGAACCAGATGAACAAGAGCTATGAGGCGATCATGAACGGACTTGACAAGAAATATCAGGGTTTTGTAGAGAATCCGGACCAATAATTTCGGTTTTTCGCTTGTTATTTCAAAAATAAGTTGTAATTTTGCATCTGTATTACATTATATAGAATCAGAATCATTAAAATTATAAGAAGTTATGAGTGATAGCATAGTAATCATTCCTACATATAATGAGAAGGAAAACATCGAGAAAATCATCCGTGCTGTCTTCGGTCTCGAAAAGCAGTTTGATATCCTCGTTATCGATGACGGAAGTCCTGACGGTACTGCTGCCATTGTCAAGGGCTTGATGGCTAATGAGTTTGCCGGTCGTCTGCATATCCTGGAGCGTTCGGGTAAACTCGGTTTGGGTACTGCCTATATCATGGGCTTCAAATGGTCATTGAAGCAGGGCTATGACTTCATCTTCGAGATGGATGCCGACTTCAGTCATGATCCTAATGATTTGCCTCGTCTCTATGCGGCAACTCACGATGAGGGGTATGATGTGGCTGTAGGCTCAAGATATATTTCGGGTGTGAACGTGGTCAACTGGCCTATCGGACGCGTATTGATGAGCTATTTCGCTTCCAAATACGTACGTATCGTAACCGGATTTAAGGTGAATGATACCACAGCAGGATTCGTCTGCTACCGACGTAAGGTATTGGAAACTATAGATTTGGATGCTATCCGCTTCAAGGGCTATGCTTTCCAGATAGAGATGAAATATACGGCTCATCGAATAGGTTTCAAGATCAAGGAGGTGCCTGTCATCTTTGTAAACCGTCGTGAAGGTGTGAGCAAGATGAGTGGTGGCATCTTTGGTGAGGCTTTCTTTGGCGTGATGCGACTGCGCCTGGATGGCTGGTTCAAAAAATATCCGAAGAAGGATTAATACTCAGTAATCACTAATCAGTACTTGGATGGAAATCCAAAAGATAGAAAAAACATACGGGCGTTCGCCACAGGCGGATGCCCTCTTTGATTTGATGGGGAAGAAGTCGGTTCATTCCATTTTTCTCCAGGGTTTGCTGTGCTCTTCGGCTCCGATGTTCTTTGCTTCTCTGCAGGGGAAGATGAGGCGTTCGGTACTCTTCGTACTGGATGATGCCGATGAAGCAGGCTATTTTTATCACGATCTCACTCAGATGATGGGGCAGGAGACGGTCTTCTTCTTTCCTTCCAGCTATCGGCGTGCCGTGAAATACGGGCAGCGTGATGCAGCGAACGAAATCCTACGTACAGAGGTGCTGGCGCGCCTCTCTTCGGGAGGACATTTCCTGGTAGTCACTTATCCCGATGCACTGGCAGAACTCGTTGTGGCTAAGCAGAATCTGGATGAACGGATTCTGAAACTGACTGTAGGCCAGCAGATTGCTCAGACCGATGTGGTTCATACCCTGCGCGATTTCGAACTCAAAGAAACCGATTATGTTTATGAACCGGGCCAGTTTGCCGTGCGTGGAAGCATCCTCGATGTCTATTCCTACAGCTGCGAATATCCGTTCCGTATCGACTTCTTCGGCGATGAGATTGACACCATCCGTACCTTTGATGTTGAGACCCAGCTCTCGCAGGCGAAGCGCACAGAGATAGAAATCGTGCCCGAACTCGCCCATATCGAGAGCAACAAGCAGTGTTTCCTCAATTTCCTCTCCGAAAGTACTCCAGTCGTTGCGAAAGACCTTTCTTTCGTTTGCGACCGCATCGGTCAGATCTATACCGAAGGCTTCTCATCGCAGAGCCTTACCGAGCAACTGGAGGGAGCTACTGAGGTAGAGGCAGAGCGCATCAGACATGACATGAAGACCGAGCTCAACCTCGTTTCTCCGCTCGATTTCAAGAAGGCAGTAGCGGCTCATCTCCGTATCGAGTTCGGCAAGGTCGCTCCGTCAGAGAGTTCGGCTGTGATACCTTTCAATATCGCTCCACAGCCTCTTTTCCATAAGAATTTCAATTTGCTTTGTCAAACTCTGGAGGATTTCCTGCTCCAGGGTTACACCTTATATATATTGGCAGATAGCCAGAAGCAGCAACAGCGCCTGAAGGATATCTTTGAAAGCGAAGAGCTGAAGCGCTACGCCATCCGTTTTACACCGGTAGACAAGACGCTTCATGAAGGCTTTACTGACCATGACAAGAAGTGCTGTTTCTTTACCGATCATCAGATTTTTGACCGTTTTCATAAATATAACCTGCGCTCAGATAAAGCGAGAGCCGGCAAGATGGCACTCACCATGAAGGAACTGCAGGAGATGGAAGTGGGAGATTTTATCGTGCATGTAGACTTCGGTATCGGCAAGTTCGGCGGTCTGGTTAGGGTTCCTACGGGCAACAGCTATCAGGAAATGATCCGCATCGTCTATACGAACAATGACAAGGTGGATGTTTCTATCCACTCGCTTTATAAAATCAGCAAATATCGCCGCAGCGATACCGGTACTCCGCCTCGCCTGTCTACACTGGGTACAGGTGCCTGGGATAAACTCAAGGACAAAGCTAAAAAGCGAATCAAGGACATTGCGCGCGACCTGATCAAACTCTATGCCCAGCGCCGACGGGAGAAGGGATTCGCCTTCAGTGCCGACAATTATCTGCAGCATACGCTGGAGGCTTCCTTCCTGTATGAAGATACGCCAGACCAGAATAAGGCTACTCAGGAGGTGAAGAAGGATATGGAGAGTGGCAGACCGATGGACCGTCTGGTTTGTGGCGATGTGGGCTTCGGCAAGACTGAGGTTGCCATCCGTGCAGCCTTCAAGGCAGCGTGCGACAGCAAGCAGGTTGCGGTGCTGGTGCCTACTACCGTTCTGGCTTTTCAGCACTATCAGACTTTCAAAAAGCGTCTGGAAGGCATACCTGTAAGGGTAGACTATCTCAGTAGAGCCCGTACAGCGAAGGAAACCAGAGAGGTGCTTGACGCCCTGAAAGAGGGTAAGATTGATATCCTCATAGGTACGCATAAGCTGATATCAAAGACCGTGAAATGGCATGACCTGGGACTGCTCGTCATCGATGAAGAGCAGAAGTTCGGTGTGTCTACCAAAGAGAAACTCCGTCAGCTCAAGGTAAATGTCGATACACTCACGATGAGTGCCACTCCGATTCCGCGAACCCTCCAGTTCTCTCTGATGGGCGCCCGGGATATGAGTATCATGCGCACTCCGCCACCTAACCGTTATCCGATTCATACCGAACTGGTAACGTTTAGTAGTGAAGTTATCTGCGATGCCATCAATTTCGAGATGAGCCGAAACGGACAGGTTTATTTCGTATGCGACAGAATATCCAAGCTTCCGGAGCTCAAGATGCTCATCGAGAAGCATATCCCAGACTGTAGGGTAGCAATCGGTCACGGACAGATGAAGCCTGAGGATTTGGAAAAAATCATCATGGGCTTTATCAATTACGATTATGATGTACTGCTTTCTACCACCATCGTAGAGAACGGTATCGACATTTCCAATGCCAATACGATTATCGTGAGCGATGCTCATCACTTCGGATTGAGTGACCTGCATCAGATGCGTGGACGCGTAGGAAGAAGCAACAAGAAGGCTTTCTGCTATCTGATGGCGCCACCTAAGAGTGCACTTACTCCTGAGGCGCGTCGCCGTCTGGAGGCGCTTGAGACGTTCAGCGAACTGGGTAGCGGCTTCAATCTCGCCATGCAGGACCTGGATATCCGCGGTGCGGGTAATCTGCTGGGCTCTGAGCAGAGCGGTTTTATGGAAGATTTGGGTTATGAAACCTACCAGAAGATTCTCTCTCAGGCTGTCACAGAGTTGAAGAACGAGGAGTTCTGTGATCTTTATCAGGAGAAGATGGATGAAGGTGCCCAGCTTACGGGTGATGATTTCGTTGACGATTGTGGCATAGAGAGCGATCTGGAGATGTATTTTCCTCAGACTTATGTGCCGGGTGACAGTGAGCGAATGCTCCTTTATCGTGAACTGGACCGTCTGGAGAGTGATGAGGAAGTAGAGGCTTACCGCAAGCGTATGATAGACCGTTTTGGTCCTGTGCCTCACGAAGCAGACGAACTGATGCATGTGGTAGGTCTGCGTAGGATAGGCAAGAAGCTAGGTTGCGAGAAGATTATTCTCAAGCAGGGCTATATGCAGATGCAGTTTGTGAGCAATGTAAACAGTCCGTTCTACAGAAGTCAGATGTTTAACCGCATACTCGCTTACGTTACCAGTCATATTCAAGATTGTGTTCTGAAGGAAAAATTCAACAAGCGAATGCTTCGCATCAATGATGTGAAGACAGTAGGGCAGGCTGTAAATCTGTTGAATCAGATATCGCAGATAGATTTAGGTAATAAAACAGATGACTGATTTAAACTGAAAGAAAATAAATAAACCACATGCGTTAATATTTGATTCAGTTTATTGCATAAAAAAACATTGGAATCTCAATACCCCTATTGAGCTCCAATGTTTTATTTTTTTTGTATAAGTAAAAGATGATGATAAGCGTTTCACAACGCATGTTGAATTTTTCTGATGCAAAGATACTATTTCCTGTTATAATAGTGGGGTAATATTTGATATTTTAGGTGTAATATTTGGTTGAAATCTTAGAAACCACACTGAATGCATACGTTCGTAACGAATAATACCTGTAGAATTAACTGATTGGTTGGACAAAAATATAAAAAATAGTGGAAAATCAGATAAAAAGTTTTTTATTTCATTTTTTATTTGTACCTTTGTTCAGGCATACAACAATTTTAAACATATATATATAAACATGAGACAGAAAAAGTACATCTTAAGCGAGCAGGAACTTCCTACTCAGTGGTACAACATTCAGGCAGATATGCCTAACAAGCCATTGCCACCGTTGAACCCTCAGACACACCAGCCAATGAATGCTGATGATTTGTCACACGTATTTAATAAGGAGTGCTCAAAGCAGGAACTTGATACAGAGCACGCTTGGATTGATATTCCGGAAGATGTGCTGGAGAAGTACACCTTCTACCGTTCAACCCCTCTTGTACGTGCTTACGCCCTTGAGGAGGCACTCGGTACTCCGGCGCATATTTATTTCAAGAATGAGAGTACCAATCCGTTAGGCTCTCATAAAATCAATTCAGCCATTCCTCAGTGCTACTATTGTAAGCAGGAGGGTGATACCAATGTCACTACAGAGACTGGTGCAGGCCAGTGGGGTGCAGCCCTCTCTTATGCAGCAAAACTCTACGGCCTGGAGGCAGCAGTTTATCAGGTAAAGATTACCATGCAGCAGAAACCATACCGTTCCAGCATCATGCGTACGTTTGGAGCCACTGTAGAGGGTTCTCCTTCCATGAGTACACGCGCAGGTAAGAACATTATCACACGTGATCCTCATCATCCTGGTTCGCTCGGTACTGCCATCAGTGAGGCTGTTGAGCTGGCTACAACCACACCGGGCTGTAAGTATACGCTGGGTTCTGTGCTCAATCATGTGGCACTTCACCAGACCGTCATCGGTCTAGAGGCAGAGAAGCAGATGGCGATGGCAGGTGAGTATCCTGATCAGGTGATTGCTTGTTTCGGTGGTGGTAGTAACTTTGGTGGTATTGCCTTCCCATTCCTCCGTCACAACTTCACAGGCGAGCGCCATACTGAGTTTATAGCTGCAGAGCCGGAGAGCTGTCCTAAGCTGACTCGCGGTAAGTTCGAGTATGATTTCGGTGATGAGGCAGGTTACACTCCATTGCTGCCAATGTTTACTCTGGGTCATGATTTCAAGCCTGCCAACATTCATGCAGGTGGTCTCCGTTATCATGGTGCGGGCATGATTATCTCCCAGCTTCTGAAGGATGGTTATCTGCATGGTGTAGATATCCCTCAGCTAGAGTCATTCAAGTCAGGTATGCTCTTCGCTCAGACCGAGGGTATCATTCCTGCTCCAGAGAGCTGTCATGCGATTGCAGCCACTATACGTGAGGCTCTGAAGGCTAAGGAAGAGGGAAAGGAGAAGGTTATCCTGTTCTGTCTCTCAGGTCATGGTCTTATCGATATGCCGTCTTACGATAGCTTTATCAATGGCGATTTGCGCGATTATTCTGTGAGTGATGAAGAAATCCAGCACTTCCTCAAGGATGTGCCAAAGGTTGACTAATTTTCAGTTAACAGTTAATAGTTTATAGTTTATAGCAAACAGTTGACAATTATTCTTTGAGATATATTGAAATAACAATATCACATTATAAAAGAAGCCAGGCTGCGAAAAGCAACCTGGCTTCTTATTTAGAGATTCTATTCTCTTTTTTATTTTAGAAATTCTATTCTCAGTTCGAGACTTCTATCTTTCATTAGGAGTTCAACCACTCTTCGATAGCCTTAGCGATGACATCGAAGCTTGTGGTAGGCTCGAAGCGGGCTACAACCTGCCCCTTCTTGTTAACGAGGAACTTGGTGAAGTTCCACTTGATATCGGCACTCTCCTTGTAGTTAGGATCAGCCTCGCTCAACATCTTGTCGAGAACAGGGTAGAGAGGGTGGCTCTCGTCCCAACCAGCAAAGCCCTTACATTCTTTCAGAAATTTGAAGAGAGGGGCAGCATCGTCTCCGTTTACCTTGATCTTCTTGTAGCGCTGGAACTCTGTGCCGTATGTAAGCTTGCAGAACTGATGAATGCTTTCATCTGTACCAGGGGCTTGCTGACCAAACTGGTTGCAAGGAAAATCAAGTATTTCGAAACCTTGAGAATGATAGGTCTCATAAAGTTTCTCCAGTTCCTCATACTGAGGGGTGAAACCACACTTTGTAGCGGTGTTGACGATGAGCAGCACTTCGTTGGCATACTCCTTGAGGGAAACATCCTTTCCCTTTCTGTCTTTAACAGAAAATTCGTAAACAGTTCTCATTTTTTTTTATCTTTATGTATGTGTTATCTATATTTCTGATCTCAACTTATATGATCTAGAGTGCAAAGATACTACTTTTCTCTTAGAATACTTCAAGAGTTTTTTTAAAAATTCTAAAAATCGAACAAAATCATAGATGAAGGAATAAGCGTAATATATATAATGTAGATAGATATTGTATATCTGGGTAAACAGATACCATATAGCTGAGTATATGGATATCGGTTAGATATAGAATATAGAAGAATAAAATATGTAGACGATATAACTACACAATATCAGTATGAAACAGCATAAAAATAAAAAATGCAGGATTTTCACAAACCCTGCATTCCTTTTTCTTTACCTCTTTTTCCTCAAAAAAACAAAGAAAAAAAGGTTTACGATTAATCTATCATTTAACTTTTCTAAGAACTTGTTGCAAAGATACTACATTTTCCTGTAACGCCAAACTTTTTCTCAGTTTTTTTTCAGTAAAAAGGGAAAATTAATCAAATACCCCCCCATTTTTATACTTTTTTGCAATATTCGGTCAAAAAACAAAGCAAAACGGCTCAATTTTATGACTATTCTGCTTTTTCCCTTGTTTGAACGTTTTGCTGTGTACGATAACGAAGAAGGCTGTGCCCGGCAACAACTGAAGATAGGTCCTGTAATATGTATTCCTTTTTTGTCAATACAGATAAAAGCAGCCATCAGTAATGATGACTGCTTTCATCTGTAATGATGCGGGCTATCCCTGCGTTCTGTTTCGGTATTCAGTAGGCACGATACCCGTTTCTTTCTTGAATACCTTCGAGAAATACTTAGGGTCGGTGAAACCTACTGCGAAGGCGATACTGGTCAGTGTATCGTCTGTATTGCGCAACATCTCGCATGCCTTCTTGATACGTATATGGCGAACGAAGTCAACCGGTGTCATTCCGGTTGTTGCTTTCACCTTATTATATAGTACGCTTCGGCTCATGCCGATTTCGTTCGAGATATCATCTATCTTGAGTTCCGGATTGCCTGAATTGGCAACAATAAACTTGAAGACACGCATCATGGTTCTGTCTTGAATCTGTGCCGCCATAAATGCCAGCTCGCTGTTTGGGTCTACCGCTTCGTTCTCAGCACTAGTTTCAGCCTGGTTAAGAGCAGGCAGAGGAGCTGCTGCAGGCAGTATTCGCAGGGCTGCTATGGCATCTTTATCGCCAGTTTCCCTCAGTTTTCTGATGACATCCAACTGAATGTTGCGGCGCTGGGTGAGGATAGCCTCTATTCGGCCGAGCAGATAAGGGGTAGAGAATGGCTTGGTGATATAGGCATCAACACCTTCATCAAAGCCTCGCTGCTGATTTTCTACGCTTGCCTTGGCCGAGAGAATCATCACTGGGATGTTGTTGAGGGTGGTATCCTGCTTGATCTCGTGAATCATCGATAAACCATCCATCACAGGCATGGTAACGTCTGTAAGGATAAAGTCGGGCGTCTCCTTGCGCGCCATCACCAAGCCAGCCTTTCCGTTCTCTGCGAGCAGCACGTTATAGGTAGGCGAGAGGATACTGTAGAGGAACTTGCGCAGGTCGGCATTGTCTTCAACTACCAGTACAGTCTGGTCTTTCAGTTCCGTTTCTCCCTGTGCTTCTTTCTGTTCCTTGCCCATTTCTTCCAGTCGTTCAGTCTCTTCATCCTTTTCTTCTTTCTGTTTATTTACTTCTTCCAGATAGTCGGATACATTGCGGTCGTCAATCTGTCCGTTCTCTTTCTCCCCTTCTGCCAGGTCATAATCTTCCTCGCTCAGACCGCTGTTCGTACGGAAGTCTGCCTTGTTGCCATATCTCTGAACCTTGTCCAGCATTACCAGCATCTCGTCGGCATTGTCTGCCACCATTTTCAGCAGTTCCTTGCCCTTTCGGGTGATCCCCGGTTCGGTATCCAAAACGGTTTTTACCGGGGCTCCGATGAGTGTTAATGGGGTTCTCAGACGGTTGGCAGCATCGTTGTAGAACTCGTTCTTCATTACGCTCATCTCGTGGGTTACGTTCTCGCGCTGGCGTTGGTTATAGGTATAGAAGATTGCGCCTACGATACCGAAGAACAGAATCAGCATCAGAAATTTGCCCCAGATGCTTTCCCAGAAGGTAGGGCGCACTTCGATAGGCAGTTCTGCCACATACTTGCTCCATACACCGTGAGAGTTGGTGGCTTTCACCTTGAGTACATAATCGCCATGATTGATACGGTTGAAGCCGATGACATTGCTGCTTCCGTTCGATATCCACTCGCCTGGAGCTGTATAACCATCTATGCGATAGAGGTATCTGGTCTGATACTTACGCTGATAGTCGAGAGAAGCGAAGGTGATGGTCAGATTTCGCTTGTTGGCAGGTATCACCACTTTATCCTTGTGCAGGATAGGTTCCGACTCTTTCTCTCCGCTATAGTGGAGGGAACAGAAAATGACTTTAGGTTGGTAGTTGCTCTTCTTCAGCGTAGCCGGATTAAAGGTGATCAGTCCCATCGGGGTACCTACCGAGATGTTGTTGCTTGCCGGATCGTGGTAAGGACGGCTTTGCGAGAACGACATGTTGAAGTCGAAATCGTTAGGTCCGAACACGTTGCACTGGCCCGTTTTCGGGTTTACGCAGTCGATACTCGATTCTCTGATTACCCAGATTCTTCCCTGGTTGTCTTCTACCATGCCCTGTACGATGCCTTCGTTAACATCGATGGCACGGAAGTATTGCATCTTCAGGTTGTCTTGCAGGAGCGATTTGCTCACAATCTCTTCCATAAAACCGCCCTGTTGCGAGATATACATCTTGCCGCTGGTGTGCTCCATGATATTGTTCATATCGTTTGCAGCCAGACTTGTTGTATCGTTCGGTATGTAGTAGGTCTTGTGGTAATTGATCTTTCTTGCGTTTGTAAAGGCATCACTGAAGGTGATGAGACCATCTGTAGTTCCTACGAGAATGGTTCCCGTAGTGGTGCAGCAGATGCGGCGTATGCGATTGTAGTTCTGCTTCTCCCAAGGCAGTCCGTTCCGTTTACTGATGAAGCTGATACTGCCGTCTGCCGCCTCTTTTACCAGGGCGATACCGCCACCATAGGTACCTATCCAGATGCGTCCGGTGCGGTCGGCTACAATGTCTTGTATCTTGTCGAACGGCAGCGATGACGGGTTGTTGGCATCATAAACAAAGTGTCTTACCTGCATTTTATCTATCAGATAGACACCATTTCCGTTGGTTCCTATCCACGCTCTTCCCTTGATATCAAAGTGGATAGACATGATGCCCTTCTCGGCGAAGTTTACCTGCTGTGGTACAATCTGTCCGCTTGGCGACAGGTAGCCGATACTTTGGTAGGATGCGTTGAGCACCTGGATTATACCATTGTAATAACCAGCCCAGATATGTCCGTCTGGCGATGCATTTACCGAATACACTTCGTCTTCGCCCACATCCAGCTTGTTGATAATGTAAGGGTGATATTTGAAGACTACCTGTGTCAGGTCGTGAGAGCCTGTCAGCCAGAGGATTCCCTGGTCTGAGAGTACATATTTCGTAATCTTCGGTATGCGGTAGTTGCCCGATGAATTGCTTCTCAGCAGATAAGGCACCAGTTTTCCTGCCTTGCGGTCAAAATAACTGAAGGTTCCTCCTCTTGGCACTACCCAGAGGGTCTTGTGTTCATCTTGTGTTATGAAATTGCTTTCGCAGGTTGTGCGGTCCATCGGGTCGTCTTGGTCGGCAAAGAGCCACTGCTTCTGTCCGGTCTTCGTGTTGACGAGGGTTACTCCTATACCGTCTGTAAATGCCCATACCATACCGAAATCATCGGTATAAATCTTCTTTACTTCTGGCAGAGGCTGACTCGGGCTCTGTACGTTGATGATATCAAACTTAAAGGTGTGCGGGTTGTAGATTACTATACCCAGGTTGGTTGCCATCAGAAGCTGGTAACCTGTATTCTTCAGTTCGTTGATACGGGTTACGCCTTCCGGCATCGGTATCATGGTGAGTCGGTTCTGCAGGTCATATTTTGCCAGTTTACCGTCTTCTGTTGCCAGGAATACGTCTTCTCCCACCCATCTGATCCATTTGAAAGGTAGTTTGCTTGGAAATTTCGAATGATATATGCATGCGCCTTTGTCGGTAAGCACCCATTCTCTTCCATGTGTATCCTGATGGATGTACCATACATTTTTGCTTCTGAGTCCCTTTTCTCCTACTTTGATGAGTTCTATGTTAAGCTTGTCATAAGAATCTCCTGTTGTTCTGACAGTTATTCCATTTTCAGCTGTAATCCATGTAGTCCCGTTTTTCAACGAATATACTTGGTTCACGCGCATGTCTATATTGAACATTTCGTTTATTCTTTTTCCCAATGGTCTAAACTGGCATAAATGGGTATCGTATACGTAGAGCTGGTGGTCGTATGTGATACACCACACGTTGTTGGTGTAGGATGGTTCTATTTTCAGTATACGGTTGGTTGGCAGAATGTCAATATCATCCGGGTTGTCTCTGAAAGTATGAAACTTGTAGCCGTCATAGAACGACAGTCCGTTCCATGTACTGAACCACATGAGATTGTCTTTACCTTGTTTGAGGTCTGAGATGGTATTGGCAGCGAGTCCGTCTGTGATAGAGAATTTTCTCACATCGCAGTAGGGTACAGCTGCTGTCATGATGGTAGAGAGTAGTCCTAATAGGGTGATATATAATTTTCTTTTCATCATTTTTTATTCGTATACGTTTATTAATCGCAACAAAGGTAGTGAAAATAAATGAGATATCGTAGTTTTAGGTGTATTTTTTTATGTTATTGCATTAAATTATTCCACTTTTCATGTTATAGGGGTAATATTTGGTTGATTTGCTGGTGGTTCCTTCTTATATTATGCCTAACAAAAAACTCCCCCGATAAATGAATATCGGGGGAGTAGTAGGGATATGTTGTTTTGAATTTGATTACTTCTGAATCATCTTCTTTCCGTTCTTGATGACTACACCCTTGTAAGCCTTGGTTACCTTCTGGCCTGCGAGGTTGTAAACAGGAGCGTTCTTTGCAGCTTCATCTGTTGTTATGTTAGTGATGCCGGTAGTTGTTGCTGTTGGAGCTACAGTAGGAGCGAGTTCTATCTTGGTATTGAATGGAATGATGATACCTGTATAGTCCATTGCAGTCTCTGTATTAGGCTTGTAACCAAGTTTGAACTTGTCGAAAATCTGCATTGGTTTTTGAAAGAATAGGGATTTCCCCCTCAGTTTGTATCCTTTTCCCCTTTGATGCAGACGAAAAATCCACTACCTTTGCATCGAGTTCAAGAAAGAATGCTGTTCTTCGAGAGCTCAAAAGTATAGAAGATATAAGAATATAAATAACTTAACTAATAAATAGGATATGAAAAAGTTTACTACTCTTCTCACAATGGCTTTCATAGCTTTGATGAGTATCTCATTCACCTCATGTGATGATGATTATTGGCATGATGATTATTACTGGTATGATGACTATAATCATGGTGGCTGGGGATGGAACCAGGGCGACTGGAACAATGGTTCTAACGGCTCTCAGGACGATAACCTGCTGTCGGAGGCTCAGACTTTGGTTGGTGATTGGTATGGAAATGTCCAGCTTTCTGAGTTGGCATCCGATGGTAATTCTAGAAATAACTACCAGTTTGAAGCCAATATGATATTCTATCAGGATAAGAACAATCGCAACTCGCTCAGTGGAAATGGCATAGAGATAGACTATGCTACAGATGGAAGCGATGACCAGCAGACCTTGAAGTTCTCTTGGTATATTGATAATAATGGAGATATTTACATCAAGTATGCTTCTGGTGCTACTTATGTAATGGATGCCAACGCCAGCCAGTATGGTTTCCATTTGGGAGCTGAGCAAGGTAAAAGATATGATACATTCTTTGGCTATATGATTGGTATCGGTATGGCGAAGGGGGATATCCTATATATTGATTTGGAACGTAACTCTTCGAATGGAGCTAGGGCTTCCAGAAGCAGTACTTCTACTGGATCTTCCTTCGGTAAGGGAGCCGGTCGTACTCCTATTCAGGGTACAGTAAAAGGCTTACCAAAAAGATAGAAAGTGATGCTTGTTTTTAGTGCTATATATATAACTTTCTCTGGAAAGTTCATTCGTTATTAAAAAGAAACCGCTCCCTCAGTATTCTCACTGAAGGAGCGGTTTTATTAGTTTATGTATGTAAAGAAAAGACCCTTCTGGTATCTTTTTCTTTCATACTTCTTTACTTCTTAATCATCTTCTTGCCGTTCTTGATTACAATACCCTTGTAAGCTGCGTTTACCTTCTGACCTGCAAGATTGTAAGCTGGAGCATTGTCAGTTGCAGATGTTGTGATGTTTGTGATGCCGGTAGGAGTGCCAGGTACAACAGCCTGAGTAGGGAGAATCTCTGGAGTATTCTTGAAGATTGCGCCATAGAGACCTGTTACGGTATATTTTTCGCCCTCTGTGAGTCCTGCTACACCACCAACCTTATTGAACTTGTCGAAGATCATAATCTTCTGTTCGCCGTCGTTAGCGTAGTAGTTGAACTTGCCAGTCTGATACTCTTCCTTGCTGAATGTGAAGTTCTTGATGGTAACGAGGTCGTTCAAGTACTTGTTAGCGATGATGTCAGCGATGGTAGCCTCGATAGGCTGAGCAGCCTCTTTGCTTTCTGTAACGGTGATGCTCTCATCGTCTGTACCTGCGTTAGCTGCGAGATAAGGAACGCCATAGTTGTACTTGAGATCAACTTTTACCTTACCGTTCAAGATGCTGTTCACTGGCATGTTGAAGCCGAGTGTACGAAGCTCGATGGCTGCATCGCCCTCGCGAACATAAGTATTGATGGTTCCGTTGTACTCGTTAACGAAAGTAACCTTAGCGTTTGTAAGGGTGAGGTTCAGGTTCTTAGTGTCCTCAGTGTAGTTAGCCAAGAGATCCTTCACGCTTGCCACGTTGGTGTATGTAACTACTACTGGTGGCTGAGGAGTTTCACCTTCGCCGAGAGTTGTTACTGTGATAGCAGAGATGTAGAGGGCAGCTTGAGCTGAGTTCTTGTATGACAAAACGATTTCGCCAGTTTCCTCGCCCTTGAATTCTGCCTCGGTCTTTGTTGCAGTTAGGGTATATTGCTTACCGAAAGCCTTACCACCTACAGTAACATCAAGTGTAGCATTGATGCCGCTGGCACCTGCAGTTTCAACTGTAATAGCAGTGATTTTGTCCTTGAAAGCAGCAGTTGAGAGAGTCAATGTAGTAGCTGGCTTGTTCTTGCTACCAAACTGCTGACCCTTTTTTGCGTTAGAGGTATCGAATCCGAAGTAACCTGCATCTGAAGTAGCAGTCCACTCAATACCGCCCAAATCTACGGTTTCACCAGATTTACCAAATACCTTTTCTGTAAAACTGTAGGTATAGGTTGCTGCGAATCCCACGCTCGCAACGAGAGCGAAAACCAGTGTTAATGAATAGCGTAATAACTTTTTCATAAGCTAAAAATGATTTAAATTGTTAATAATGAGTTTTTTCATGTTGCCATGATATGATGTTGCAAAGATACAAAAAATATTCATATGTATTGTTAAGATCGTGTTAAATAGTTGAGTTTGTGGCTATTTTAGTAGATTTTAACGAGAAAAAGAACAGTCGTAACTACTCAGTCATGTTGCGACTTATATGATGCAAGGAAGCAACCATAACGATGCAAGGAAGCAATTATAACGATGCAAGAAACCCTTATTTATGATTGCATGACATATGTCATGCGATTATACGACACTTGTCATACGATTGCATGACAAATGCCGTATAATCACACGACATATACCAATGTATAAATAAACCTAATATTTTACACCAAAAGATACAAGTTATCACATTATTATATATATATGCATCATCTTTGTGTGTCCTGAGCCTCTTTCAGAAGTTAAAGAAGGTTAGTTTCTCCTTACTTGAATCCCCAGATGTTCTTAATAGCTTGTACGTCCATTTCTCCAACCTGCTTCTCAATGTCATCTGGCAGATTACAGAAGAAATCGATGCCTGTTCGCTCCTCCAAAGTCTTGATATTAACTACGTAGTTGCCTAACTTGTCGTTCTTGGAATCGAATGCCTTGTTTTCATGTTTAAACCAATAACCGAAGGCACTATAGCCGTAACTCTGAGTTTTTGTATTGAATTCCTTTTTCAGTACTGCAACGAAGAAATATTTTGGCACAGGGATGTAGCCAGGTAACTTGACGTCGCTGGATGCACCTTGTTTTTTCCATCCCAGGAGGTTGCTTTCGCTTCCTACGGCATCAATAGTGCCACCCTTTACGATAAAAAGAGTGTCGGTATCAATTTTAGGAGCTAGTTTGCGAAGTTCTTCTTCCATTTTATACCAAGTGCCCTTCTGGTTGAAGTTGGCATATTGTGGCTGCATGTTGGTCATGAAGAAAGTCTGTTTCTGCTGTGTCAGATTGAGTTTGCGGTCTGCAGAAGGGCAGATATGACCATGGTCAAAGCCTTGAGTTGTAGGAGTAGGGTCTTCTGTGAAATCTGTGATTCCCCATTGTTCTTTCAGATCCGTATCCCATGGATACTGGCGTTCTACTCTTGTATCGGCTTCCCATCTACGTACATTTTGTGCTGTGTTTCCTGTATGGAAAGTATAGCAGCTCCATCTCTGGCTCTTCATGTTGTCATCCCATTCTGTAGAATAGTTCAACATACCTGTTGTATTATCCATGTGAACGATAGCATAGCTGCTGCCATTATTCTTGAGCTTTGGGAATTCCAAACCTCCGATAGCGTTTCTTACCACTTGTGGCATGTTGGCAGTAGCCACATTCTTGTTTGTATTGTTCTTGTCGGTTGATTCACCTCCGGTATTACCACCTGTGCTTCCACCACCTGTATTACCTCCACCGGTTGTACCACCATTTTCAGGATAATAGAACTGCAGGGTATCGTCAGTGCCGCAGGCGGAGAACGTCATCGCAGCAACGAGCGCGAAGATAAAAAACTTAGTATGCTTCATAATTCTCGATAATGTTTTGAAGTTAAAGATTAAGTACTTTCTATATAATAATGTATGTAGAAATCGATTGCATTGAGGATAGAATAGCGAAAAAAAGTGCATTCCTACGTATATGCAACTACGCTGGAATGCACTCAGTATCTTTGCGATAATAAATATATCCTTATAAAAAAGGTATATTATTACTTCTTCAATTTGCCGTAACGGTTCATGAAACGGTCTACGCGACCCGCTGTATCAACGAGCTTGCTCTTACCTGTATAGAATGGGTGAGATGTGCTAGAGATTTCAATCTTAACAACTGGATAAGTCTCGCCTTCGAACTCAACAGTGTCGTTAGTCTTGCATGTAGACTGAGAGAGGAACATATCGCCGTTAGACATATCCTTGAATACTACAGGACGATAATTCTCTGGATGAATACCTTTTTTCATTTTTCTTTTTTATTTTTATTGGGTTATTAAAATTAGACGTCATGGGGATGCTCGTTGCATCATTTCGTGTCCCTTATCGGGGCATGCCCATTATAGCCTGTTATCAATTTCAGGCTGCAAAGTTACGCTTTTTTCCTGAAACCACCAAATTTTTCTTCTTCTTTTTAAGAAATATTTGAGAATTAGCGCTTTACTCCGCATAAACTATCTTGATGGTCTTCACGCGAAGCTGAACACCGCCGCCTGTTGTCTCTGTAAAGAGGTTGGTGTAGGTGGCTGTGGTGCCTGAGAACTCGATGGTGGCTGTGGCATTGCCCACGTAGTTGGTGCCGTTGTAGCTGTCGCAGGTCATCACAATCTGCTTAATCTTCTTGATGCCCTTGAAGATGAGCTTGTTGTTGGCATATACGCGAACGCCCTTGGTTTTGGTGTAGAACTTAGGACCATTCTCCTGACCGTTGGCATAGAAGTTTACGGTGGAACCATCTGAGAACTTCACGGTTTCTACGGCTGCCTCGTTCACCAAACCTGCTGCGTTGAGATCCAGCTCTACGCTGGCACCCGTGGTTGTGGCTGCCGCATTGCTCAATGTAACGGTGGTGCCATCGATGGTAATGCCGTCTTTTGTAGCAGGAGTATCAGGCTTTGATGGAGTGTCTGGAGTTCCTCCTGTAGCCTCTTTCACTGAGAGATTCTTTACTTCCCATGTTCCAGATGAAGCTGCGCAGGTATAGTGGAGAGCGATAACAACATTCTTCTTGCCCTTGAAGTCTGACAGGTCGTGCTTGTATGTTTCCCAGGTCGCCCAGTCTGTGCCTTCTTTCATTGTGCCTGTAATGTCTGTCCACTTGGTTGTAGCTGGGTCACCGGTGTAATTGTCTGTGATGAGAACCTGATTCTTTACTCCCTCAACGGCTGCACCATTTTTTGTAACATAGCGGAGAATGTAAGAGAACTCCAATGTCGCGCTTTTAGATGCAGAGAGGTCGATAGCCTTAGAAACAATGTAGCTTTCTGAAGGAGTTGTTGTCTTAGAGTTAAAATCGTAACCTGTAGCCTTTGCATAGCCGTAAGAGTCGATAACCCATGCTGTACCCTTAATGGTCTTGGCTGTGAATGAACCGAAGCTCTTGCTGAATGTCTCATTGATGTAACCGTCAGCTGGAGTATCAGGGGTTGTAGACCCACTTGTTGGTTTACCATTGAGAGATACAAGATAGTTACCTGTATCATATTCGTTGGTTCCGTTGTAGTTCTTAGCCTTACCGCAGATAACAACCTCATCGCCTGGCTTCAGAGCATCTTCGCCTGAAAACTTTGTGCGATTTGGACCAGCATAGCCATTGTAAACATAGAACTGGTTAGCCGTAGTACCATCATCAGAAATATAATACTTCAAACTACCAAAACTGGCATCAAAGCTGCCTGCCTTAACTGATACCACCTTACCCTTGGTGTAAACTTCCTGATCTGCGCTACCGCCATCTTCGATATACTTAATGATACCGGCAATGTTGAATGGGTCTGCAGCAGTACCTGTACCCTTAGGCTCGCCAGCACTTGGAGCATCAGGCTTGGTAGGCTGTGTGTAAGGTTCTGGCACATCCTCGCAGCTGCTGAATGTGAAGGCAGCCATAGCCGCCATCAAAACTGAAAATATATACTTTTTCATATTATTGTCTTTTTAAATATTGTTACTATTTTGATAATCAGTAATTACTTGATAGAGATGAGATTGCCACCCTTGATCTCTTTGGTGCCGTTATAATCAAGCAGGGTGCCTGATACAACCACCTTCTTGCCTGGTACAAGGATACCCTTGGTTTCCTCTGTCCACTTTGCACCATCGATGTTGAAGCAACGGAATACCTCGAGAGTCTTGCCTTCTGTATCCTTACCGTCGTCAGAGATAACGAATGTACCGTTACCATACGTGCCTGTATCTACATCTTTCACCTTTACGATGATACCGGTAGCATAAACCTTAGCATCGCCTGCTGTACCGGCTTTGATCTTCTCCAGTGCCTGAGCCACGGTATAAGGCTTCTCCAATGTACCGCCTGTTTCTGATGCCTTCAGGTCATCCGTGCTGCGAAGCACAATCTGCCAGATGTCGCCGAATCGGGTGAAGATACCGGTGATATCGAATACACCCTGTGGAACCACCTCGTTGGCAAACTTAGAATAACCTGAGTTGCGCACTACAAGGTTGCTGCTGCTGATCTTCTTGCCCGTTTCGGCATCAATCAGTTCCAGGCTCGTATTGGTATCATCTGGCGCCCATACGTTTGTACCGTTAGCTGAAGCAAACTTCACCTTCTTCAGGGTCATCAGCTTGCCCACGTTAGCATCCATATAGGCTGCATCAGTAAGCTTTGTCAGGTCAAACTCCTCTGGCACTACCGTGCTTGCATCAGCCTCGCCAGGGTTCAGAATCTTGAAGTGCTCGTTCCAGATGGCACGCTCTATCTTTCCTATACCCAGACTTCCATCAGAGAGCTTGGTATTCACACCGCCAATCTGAGGCAACTTCTTGTAACTTCCGATATAGAGACCCTTCAGGTTTACGAGAATCTCCTGACCTACAGGAAGATAACCCGACAGGCCACTTCCGTTGATGGCAATGATGATAGCGCCGGATGCATCCTGTACGCTCACCTGGTTGTAGATATTGCCACTGACATCATTGCCCGTCACTACCGCCTTGATCATCATGTCCTTCTCAATCAGCTTGTAGCCATTGTCGCTGTTGATAACCGTAGCAAACTGGGTCTTCAAATCTGCTATGCTGATCACATTCTTCTCCCTCAGGCTGTTGTTGCCCCATGGAGATGCAGGCACCTTCTCGGTCAGGTCTGGGTCAGCATAACCGTCGCCCATACACGACCCCAGGGTCAGTGCCAGGAATGCCAATGCTATGAATTTTATCTTTTTCATTGTTCTTTCTTTTTATTGTTATAGAGAAACGGGATTGCTCCCTGTTCTTTATGTTAAAGAGAAACTGCTCTTTAGAATCTGTAAGATACCTGGAACATGCCGTTGGTACCCCAGGTGTAATACTTCTTAGGATTCTTAGAGAACTGGTAGAGGCGTGGATTCTTCACGTTGCCGTTAGCATCCAGTGTATAGCTTGAACGTGAGTTCTGCTCATATCCGCCTGTTACGATGGTCTGGTTGTTCAGCAGGTTGGTAATCATGAGGTTGAAGTTGAGAGAACCCTTCTTCAGTCTCACGCTCTTGCCTATGCTCAGGTCAACCATCCATCCTCCGTGACCCTTCTCCTGGGCTACAGCATCCTCAGTCCAGCTCATACCGTCGAGTGTGGTAGGAGCAAAGATTTCTGGGAATGCCTTGTGGGCAGCCTGGCGGTTGGTCAGCACCTTCTCATATCTGTAGCTTGGAGAATAAGAGAGGTAGATGCGGTCGTAGTAGTTGGCATTGAGGTTGACGAACCATCCGTTTACGTGGGCATCGAGACCGATGCTTCCCACTGTGAGCGGTGTGCCACTCTCGCGCATATTCATCACGTAAGCCTTGTCCTGGTAAACCTCAGCACTCTTTGAGAGCATATATACGGCGTTTACATTGTTGATGTTCTTCGCCTCGCTCATAGCGCCCAGAGTCTTCAGGTCGAGCCATGATGTGAGCTTGAACTTAGCGCCCACTTCTACACCATAGTATTCCTTCTTCAGTCCGGTCATGCTCACGTAGGTGAATGAATTCTCATCATCGTTGTAGAAGTTCTGCCATTCCGTAACGTTCTCCAGTCGGCTGTAGTAACCGCTCACGTTGGCACTCAGCCATGCGTTGCGATACAGGTAGCTGAATTCAGAGCTGAAGATGCGCTCGTTCTTGAGGTTGGTCACGAAGTCGTTGCTGATTTCAGGCGAGATGAAGGCTGTGCTTGCCATCGGTGCACGCAGCTCGTATCCGGCTCCGATGCTGAAGGCATGGCCTCTGCCCATATCCACGTTCAGACTTCCCTTTACGCCACCGTCCAGGAAGTTGGCTGTGCCGCTCTTGCCCTGGCTGTTGTTCGGTGCCATACCGTTGCGCATGTAGCCGCGGCGGTTCATGCCGGTATATCCGATACGTCCGCTCAGCATCGCCTTCATGTTGTAGAATTCGGCTGTATAGGTGCTCCATGCGTTTGCCTTGTTCACATCGATGCGATAGTCGTAACCGAACTTGTCGCCCTCGTAAACCAGTTTGCCTGTATTGTTAGGACCAGCTGTATTCAGGTCGTACTGCACACGTGGGTCGGTCTTAGGATAATCGCCCAGGGCATAGGTGTTGATGTTGTGGAAGATGGCACCGCCCAGCATGTCTTCCAGTGTCTGATAGTGCTGGTTGGTACTCTTTCCGAGCATGATACCCGTAGCCAGGTTCGATTTCTTGGTCAGCTTGGTGTTCAGAACGGATGAGAGGCTCAGGGTCAGGTTGTCGTTGTGCTTAGCCTGAACATAGTAGAGCAGATCCTGTCCGTTCTTGGCTGCCTGCTGGTTGGCATAGTACAGTCGGTCCCAGTCTATCTGTCGGTTCTGCTTGCTTGCCTGCCAGTAGTTTACGGCGTTGTTCCAGTTTTCCCAGGTATACATGTTGTTGCCGTTCTTGTAGTCGCCCCATACATAGTAGTTGGCAGATGGCATGTTCTTCCAGTAGTCTGGCTGTGGATTCTCTGCGTTGTTGTAGTTGAGCTTGGTGCTCTTGTACATAGAGTATTTTCCAAACACCGATGTGGTGAGCTTCATCTGGTCGTTGATGTCCCAGTCCCATGTAGCGATGGCAGAAGGGGCAAAGTCGTTCACTACGCGTGAGTTTCTCTTGTGTCCGTTCTGATATCCCCAGTATGGGTTATACTGGTAGTCGTTTGCCAGCCAGTAAGCCTCGTCGGTAGATGCTCCCTGGGTGCTTCTTTCTGTCGGGTTACCCCATGTGGAGAAGCTCAGCGAGTGGCCGTTCATCCACTTCTTCTGTACACCGAAGAAATAGGAGAGGGCGTTGTAGATGGTTCCCTCTACGTATCCCTGGTTAGCCCAGCGGTAGGTGAGACCGGCTGTGATGGCCCATCCCTTCTCGTTGAATCCGCTGGAATAGGAGTAGAGTCCGCGCAGGGTATAGTTGCGGTTGGCAACACCTACGCTGGCATACTGTCCTTCCTGCATGCTTCCGGCACGGAAATCATAGTTGTTGGAGCCTGCCATGCCGGTCATCGAATAGCCGTTGGCTTCGAAAGGCAGGGCGAAGTCTACGTTTCTGGAGAATCGGTTCAAACCGCCGATGTTGGAGAACCGGAACTGTCCGGTCTCCATATCGTTCATGGAAGCACCGTTGATATAGACATCATTGTACTTCTGGTTGAAGGCACGGTAGCGGAAACGTGCTGGCGAGAACAGGTAACCTGCCTGGCTCGCGTATACGTTGCTGGTAGAATTGAGGATAGTGACATTGGATGACATGTCATCGTCCTCGCCCAACTGTGCCTCGGAGAAGGTGAAAGCATTCTCGTCGAGTCCCTGTGCTATGTTCTGGTCAGTCTTTTCGTTCTGAGCCATAGCCAATGAACACGAGAAGAGCGCTAACATTGCTAAGTTTACTTTCTTCTGCATAGTTTATATGTATTAAGTATTAATAAACCGGCAACAGCAGTCTCTTTGAGCAGTGATGATATATGTCCCGCTAGGTCTTGTTTAGGCGATAAGGGGACTTACCATGGTCCCTGGTCTTGTGTCTTCTGTTCCGATTCAATGTGTTTAATGCTGCAAAGTAACAAAAAGTTTTTTGAAAAATGAATTTATTTATGTTAAAAATGTATGAAATCTGAAAATATATTCGTTTTTATGGAGATATTTCCGGTTTTTTAGGTATCTTTGCTGCCTGTTACCTCACCTCGTTAAGGTGAACATATATAATATATATAATAAGGTATACATTAATAATTAATATTAGTATGAGAAAACATTTGCTCTTGCTGGCTGCCCTCCTCATGATTGGGCTGGGCGCTACGGCACAGAAAAAGAAGTCGCAGACTTCCGGTAACAGGCAGTATCAGGTATATGCTGTGGGTTTCTATAACCAGGAGAACCTCTTTGATACCTGCCATGATGCCGGTAAGGATGATTATGAGTATCTCCCTGCTAAGGGATGGAATGGTATGAAATATACCAATAAACTCAAGAATATGTCGCGTGCACTTGCCGACATGGGTACCGATGTGCTGCCTAACGTGGGCTGTGCCTTCATCGGTCTGTCTGAGGTTGAGAATGCCAACGTGCTGAAAGATCTCACCGCGCAGCCGCCTCTCAAGGCACGAAACATGCAGTTCTGCCATATCGAGGGTCCCGATAAGCGAGGCATCGATTGTGCGCTGCTCTATAATCCGGCACTCTTCACGGTGAAGAACACCCGATTGGTGCCTTACGTACAGGAACTCGCCAAGGATTCTGCCTACAAGACCCGTGGTTTCCTCACCGTACGTGGTGAGCTGGCGGGCGAGGATGTGGCGGTTATCGTATGCCACTGGCCAAGCCGTTTCTCCGGTTCGTTCTATCGCGAGAGCGGAGCGCGCCAGACTAAGGTGGTAAAAGACAGTTTGCTCCGTCTGAACCCGGCTATGAAAGTGTTCGTGATGGGTGATATGAACGATGATCCTACCAACGCCAGCATGCATAAGGTGCTGAAGGCGAAGGCTGAAATCAGCGAGGTGGGTGCCGATGATATGTACAATCCATGGTACAACATCCTGGCTAAGGAGGGCAAGGGAACCCTGTTCTACAGCGGTTCATGGAATCTCTTCGACCAGATTGTCATCACGCCTAATCTCCTGAACAAGGATAGTAAGCACAAGGACTACAGCTCTTTGAAATTCTGGAAGAACCACATCTTCCGCCGCGATTACCTCATCCAGCAGGAGGGTCAGTACAAGGGTGCTCCTTTGCGTACCAAGGCAGGCGGCAGATGGCTCAATGGCTACAGCGATCATCTGCCGGTAGTGATGTACCTGGTGAAGGAAAAGAAGTAGAAAATGATAGAGAATCATCCTTTTGAGCCGTGGCTGCCCGATAATGCGCGGCTGCTGATGCTCGGCACGTTTCCGCCTGCAGAAAAGCGGTGGTGCATGCCCTGGTATTATCCCAACTTCCAGAATGATATGTGGAGGATATTCGGGATTATCTACTTCCAGGATAAGTTCCATTTCGTGGATGTAGAGAAGAAGACCTACCGCCTCGATGCTATTAAGGAATTTCTCAGGGAGAAGGGCGTCGCCATCTATGATACCGCACAGCAGGTGATACGCACCAAGAATACGGCATCCGATAAGGATCTGCAGATCGTGCAGCCCGCCAATCTCGACAGCATGCTCCGCCAGCTGCCCCATTGCAGGGCGGTGCTCACAGCCGGCCAGCTTGCCACGAAGGTATTTTCAGAACACTTCGGCATCAAGGAAAAGCCTGAGATGGGAGGCTATGCAGAATTCCAGTTCGAGGATCGCAGACTCCGTCTGTACCGCATGCCCTCCAGTTCCCGTGCCTATCCTATGGCAGTGGAGAAGAAGGCTGAATTCTACCGCAAGATGTTTGATGAAATCTTATAGAAGAATAATAGAATATGAAAGATAAAGTGACCGTTATTGGCATTGCGGGAGGTACAGGCTCCGGCAAGACCACTGTGGTGAAGAAACTCGTAGAAGTGCTGCCGCCTCATTATGTGGCTGTGGTGCCCCTCGATTCATATTATAACGATACCTCGCAGATGACCGAGGAAGAACGTCATCAGATCAACTTCGACCACCCGTCGGCATTCGATTGGAAGCTTTTGCACCAGCAGCTCGCTGATCTGCGTGCTGGCAAGGCGATAGAGCAACCCACCTATAGTTATATCAAATGCAACCGTGAACCGGAAACGATTCACGTTGACCCCAAGCCGGTTGTGATCATCGAAGGCATCATGACGCTGGTGGACAAGAAGTTGAGAGACCTGATGGACCTGAAGGTGTTCGTGGATACCGATGCTGATGAGCGCCTGATACGCAACATTCAGCGTGATACCATCGACAGGGGTCGCACCGTATCGATGGTGGTAGACCGATACCTCAAGGTCCTGAAGCCGATGCACGAGCAGTTTATCGAACCCACTAAGCGCTATGCTGACATCATCATTCCGCAGGGTGGCGAAAACCTCAAGGGCATAGGTATCCTCTGCAAGTATGTAGAGGGACTGATAGAGAAATAAAAATATTTTTGCTCAAGCATTGCATTTCTTTTATGCAAAACAAAGTTTAATTAGGAAACAGGGCGGCCTTCTTCGTGAAAAGAGGTCCGCCCCGCTTTGTTTTTATCCCAGTCTGGCTATTCAAGTAGTTCAGTCTGCTAACTCAAGTAGTTCAGTTTGCTAACTCAAGTAGTTCTGTTAGCTAATTCAAGTAGTTCTGTCAGCGAATTCAGCCGTCTCAGTTAGCTGATTCAGCCGTCTCAATAAGCCTACGGATACGTCTGCGCTAGCCGACGCAGTAATATCCGTACCCCGACGCAGTAATATCTGTACCCCGACGCAGTAATATCTGTACCCCGACGCAGTAATATCTGTATCCCGACGCAGTAATATCTGTACCCCGACGCAGTAATATCCGTACCCCGATGCAGTAATATCCGTGAGCCAGCGCAGCACAACGTGTGGTCCGTTTTCGCCAGGTCCCATAACCATATTCTGCAAAGATCTTCTTGCTTTTTGCAAGAAGATAAAAAGAAAAAGTGAGGGATAAAAACTTTAAAGATTATTCCTCTTCCTCCTTCTCAAAAGCCTCTACGAAAGGCTGGTGGAAACCCTGGAAGATGCGGAGATACTCGGCTCGCACCTCATCACTCTCCTTAAAAAGATTCAACTCGCCACGCTTGTGAGCCTTCAGCATACTGCTGTAACGGCGAATCTTACGCTTGTAGTTCCTTGCCATCAACGCATCTGCCTGAACAGGATTCTGACTGACATACGAAAAGGCACAAAGCTGCTTCATGAACATGTCGAACACCGGATTGTCATGACTCCAGTCGTCCTCACTCAGCCAGAACCACTGGAAATGATACTTCTGCTCCAGTGCCATCAGATGCTGCCCCAGCTCGTCAATCTCCATGCCCTTCTGCATCTGCTCCTCAGCAAAAGCTACCAGAGATGCCGCATCTACATTCAACTCAACCTCGTGAGACAGCGTGGTGCCCTCAATCTGAATGCGCCAACGGTGATTCCTGTTCTTGATGAGCGCAGAATTCGTGTTCATCAGCAACTCAGAAAGCTTGCCCTCGGTAGGAATCTGATCTACTACCGAAAGACGGTCGCGCTGGTTGCGAACCACCAGCTGATGGTCCTCATGGCGCAATACACACATGTAAACCAGCCTGTTGCTGTCGAGCTGAAGGGTGAAACGGTCGTTGCTGTCATCGCCCACAAATTCGTAGGTGTAGTCATCTACCTTATCCTGCGGAATGCTCAGTTCGCCATGAACCTTGTTGCCCTCGGCATCGTAGAGCGAGAAACCGATGTACGGAATCTGAAGACGGAGAACCACCGGATTGCCCCCATCCTCTGGAATCAGGGTAACAGCCAGTCCGTCATCGCCGAAATCATCCTTGCGGCATACAAATCCGTCATCCGTCTTCTCAGCCTTCTCCACCTTCACCTCGCCGTGGTGCCACCGGAAATCGAAGGTGATGGTCTGGTCGTCCTCAGCGGCTACACGGATGAAATCCTCGATGTCCTGACCCAGGTAAATCACCTTGGCAGGCTCAATCTCCTCATCGTCATCGCCCAGCGCTCGCACCCACATCTCGCCCGGAACAGGATCATCTTCCCATTCGGCATCAGCAGGGGCTGCAGTAGATTTGAAAACGAGGAAAACCATTCTTTCTTCTTCCCTCGTGCCATCTTCGCGGCACGTGAAGCACTTCGCCTCCTTGGGGATGAAGAATGGGGTTAACAGGTACGGGTTTTTGCATAATGCGGTATACTCAACCTCGGTCCATGCCGGGAGAGCGTGTGTATTTGTCTTGTCTGTCATATTCTCTTGTTGCATATAATTCTTGAGTTGGTCCTATTTCTTTTCATCATCCGGCGTGTGTGGCAGGACGAGGGGGATGTTGATCCCAAAAAACGGTTGCAAAGGTAATGCAAAATCGAGACACTACAAAATATATCACCTATTTTTTTAATTATTTTACGATTCAATATTTGGTGCTTCCAAAAAATAGTTGTAGTTTTGCATCTGAAATAATGAATAGAAAGATGAAAGTCAAGACAATACTCATACTGGCGCTAGCCGCCACAACCCTCGCAGCATGTCACAGGGGAAAGAAACCACCACGTATGGACAATTCGAAACTCGCCATCAGCCTCTCGAAACCGGCTAAGGGCGACAGGGCTATCTACGGACTTGCCTGCCTGGGCTGCTCGGATACCGCGCTGGTGCTGCTGCCCAACGGAGGTGGCGACCCCGTAAGATACAACATTCTGGAGGCCACACGCAACCATCAGGTGTTCGGAGATATAGAGGTGGGCGACTGGGTTTGCGTGATTCCATGCGAGGAGAAGGATGAGAAGAACCGCGCCGACATGGTGATAGATCTGGACCAGCTGAAGGCCACCTGGACCTATCCGGTGATGCCGAAGCTGCGCGACGTATCGCATCTGAGCAAGCGCCAGCAGGCGAGAATCCTTGCCAACATGCCCGACAGCATCGTAGATACCTATATGGTGCCGCGCCAGTATGGCTTCACCCTGAAGCGCATGAGCGAGGCGATGGCCGTGGGCAGGGTGATGATAAACAAGGATGTGGATGACGACAGCCCGGTAGAATATCCTGATGTGCCTCATTATACGGAATGGCATGCCTATAACGGCAAACTGATTCTGGTGCAGGGCCGCCGCGAGTTGGAGGGCGTGGTGATCAACGAAAAGACGAAGCGCGATACCTTCACCTTTGTATATATGAAGGGCGACAGTCTGGCTCTCTCTGATCGTGAGGGCCGCATCCAGGGCTTCCACCGCTCGCTCAATGCGATGAAGGCCAATGCCAAGGCCCACGCTGCAGCCGAGAAGCTGAACAGCAAGATGAAGAAGGAAATATTGAAGTAAATTACATAATAAATATAAAAAAAGAGGCGAATAGGACGATTTTTCGATTTTTTTGTCTAATTTTGCACCTTGGAATTTAATTCATACATCGAATATAAAGAAAAAGAACAAAAATAATGAAGAAGAAAATTCAGTTCAGTCTCGTTTATCGAGACATGTGGCAGAGCTCTGGTAAGTTCCAGCCACGTAAAGATCAGTTGGCTAAGATTGCCCCAGTTATTATCGAAATGGGCTGCTTTAGCCGTGTTGAGACGAATGGTGGTGCCTTCGAACAGGTAAATCTCCTCGCAGGCGAAAATCCTAACGAGGCAGTTCGCGCTTTCTGTAAGCCTTTCAATGAGGTAGGTATCAAGACTCACATGCTCGACCGTGGTCTGAACGCTCTTCGTATGTATCCTGTGCCTGATGATGTACGTGCATTGATGTACAAGGTGAAGGCTAAGCAGGGTACTAATATCACCCGTATCTTCGATGGTCTGAACGATGTGCGCAACATCATTCCTTCTATCAAGTGGGCTAAGGAAGGTGGCATGACTCCACAGTGTGCACTCTGTATCACCAACTCTCCAGTACATACACTCGAATATTATATGAACATCGCCGACCAGCTCATCGCTGCCGGTGCTGAGGAAATCTGCTTGAAGGATATGGCTGGTATCGGTCAGCCTGCATTCCTCGGTAAGCTCACCAAGATGATCAAGGACAAGTATCCTGAGATCATCATCCAGTACCACGGTCACTCTGGTCCTGGTCTCTCTATGGCTTCTATCCTCGAGGTCTGCAACAATGGTGCCGACATCATCGATACAGCCATCGAGCCACTGGCATGGGGTAAGGTTCACCCAGACGTAATCTCAGTTATCAGCATGCTGAAGAACGAGGGCTTCGAGGTGCCTGAAATCAATATGAGCGCTTATATGAAGGCGCGTGCCATGACTCAGGAATTCATCGACGAGTGGCTCGGCTACTTCATCAACCCAGGTAACAAGATCATGTCTTCATTGTTGCTCGGTTGCGGTCTCCCTGGCGGTATGATGGGTTCTATGATGGCAGACCTCGGCGGTATGCGCCAGACCATCAACAACATCCGCAAGAAGAAGGGTGAGGAAGAGTTGTCTATGGACGACCTGCTCATCAAGCTCTTCGACGAGGTAGAGTATGTATGGCCACGCGTAGGTTATCCTCCATTGGTAACCCCATTCAGCCAGTATGTAAAGAACATCTCACTGATGAACCTCCTCACCATGGAGCAGGGCAAGGGTCGCTTCGTCATGATGGACGACTCAATGTGGGGTATGATTCTCGGCAAGAGCGGTAAGATTCCTGGAACTATTGACCCAGAACTCGTAGAGCTCGCCAAGAAGCAGGGCCGCGAGTTTACCGACGTAGATGCACACACATTGCTCACCAACGCCCTCGACGACTTCAAGAAGGAAATGGACGAGAACGGCTGGGATTACGGTCAGGACGACGAGGAACTCTTCGAGCTCGCCATGCACCCAGAGCAGTATCGCAACTACAAGAGCGGACAGGCAAAGAAGAACTTCCTGGCCGACCTTCAGAAGGCAAAGGATGCCAAGCTCGGTACAACCCTTACACCTGCACAGCTTGCAGAGTTCAAGCATGCCAAGGCAGATGCCATCGTGGCACCAGTAGCCGGTCAGATCTTCTGGGAATTCCAGGGCGAGGGCGAGTGCCAGCCAGCTGTAGAGCCATACATCGGCAAGGAATATAAGGAAGGTGATGCCTTCTGCTATATCCAGGCTCCTTGGGGCGAGTTTGAAACTATCCCGGCAGCATTGGGCGGCAAGCTCGTAGAAATCAATGCCAAGCAGGGCAGCAAGGTGCGCAAGGGCGATGTTATTGCTTACATCGAGCGAGAGGCTGAATAATGTTGAATGTTGAATGTTGAGTTGTCCCTTTCTGCAAAACAGCAAGGACACTTACGGCGCAAGCCCCATAATTCAACATTCAACACTCAACATTCAACATTTAATATAAAAACGATGGATTATCAAGCAATTATTGATAAGTATTATCCTGAGGATAATGAGCTTCGGCATATCCTCATTACACATAGCCAATCTGTAGCGCGAAAAGCGCTACAGATTGTTTCGTATCATCCCGAATTGCAACTCGATGCCCAGTTTATCGAAGAAGCAGCTATGCTCCACGACCTCGGCATCTTCATGACCGATGCCCCAGGCATACAGTGTTTCGGCTCGCAGCCCTACATCTGCCACGGACGACTGGGAGCAGAAATCCTGCGCAAGGAAGGATATGAGCGACATGCCCGCGTATGTGAGCGCCATACCGGTGCAGGCATCACAGAGGCACAGATCATAGCACAGAACCTGCCCCTGCCACATCAGGATTTCCTGCCGGAAACCATGGAGGAGAAGGTGATTTGCTACGCTGATAAATTCTTCAGCAAAACTCACCTCGACCAGGAAAAAACGATTGAGAAAGCAGAAAAAAGTCTCATGAAGTTCGGCGAGGAAGGAGTAAAACGCTTCCAGCAATGGGAACGCATGTTTGAATAGAATTCTAATTTATTGAATGAGAAAACAATCGACGATAGCTATGCTGCTGCTCGCTACCATCTCCTGTATGATGGTGGCTAATCCGGGTATGCCCGATTCGAAAAAGAAAAAGAAGAAGGAGAAGACGGAAACCGTGGACAGCGTGGGAGACAGTGTGTTCGTAGACTCGCTGGGCAACGAAATAAAACCCAAGCTGAAACAGGCTGACGACACTACGCAGATGGACTCGCTGCAGAAAGCTATATGGAAACATAATAAAGTGGTGGATGACAGTATCCGCCTCGACAGTATCGCCAGAAAGAAACAGGGTGGAGTAGACGCACCGGTTAACTATCAGGCGGACGACTCTCTCGTATACGATGCCAAGAACAAGGTGGCATATCTCTACGGAAACTCCAATGTGAAGTATACCAACATGGACCTCAGTTCCGACCGCATCTCCATGGATATGGACAAGAGCAACGTGAAGGCGATGGGTACACCCGACAGTACGGCGGAGGGAGGCATCAAGGGCAAACCTGTCTTCAAGATGGGTAGCGATACCTATGATACCGACACCATCAAATTCAACTTCAAGAGCAAGAAGGCCCTTATTAATAATGTATATACAGAACAGCAAGACGGATTCCTGACCGGTATGAAGTCGAAACGCGACTCATCGGGAGTCATCTATCTGCAGCACGGAAGGTATACCACCTGCGATGATCCGCATCCCGACTTCTACATTTCGCTCTCCCGAGCCAAGGTAAGGCCGGGCAAGGATGTGGTATTCGGACCAGCCTATCTCGTGGTGTGCGATGTGCCTATGCCGCTTGCCATCCCTTACGGCTTCTTCCCGTTCACCAAGAGCTACAGCAGCGGTTTCATCATGCCAACCTACGGCGATGAAACGGCACGAGGATTCTATCTCAGAGATGGCGGATATTATTTCGCCATGAACGATAAATGGGACCTGAAGCTGCTGGGCGAGATTTATACCAAGGGATCGTGGGGACTCTCGGCAGCCAGCAACTACCGAAAGAGATACAAATACTCGGGTTCCTTCTTCTTCAGTTACCAGGATACGAAGAACGGCGACAAGGGAATGCCAGACTTTACCGAGCAGGAGAGCTTCAAACTGCAATGGAGCCACCGTCAGGACAGCAAGGCAAACCCATACAGTTCGCTTTCGGCAAGTGTGAACTTCGCTACATCGAGCTACGAACGCAACAACCTCAATTCGCTCTACAATCCGCAGACGATGACGCAGAGTACGCGAACCTCATCTGTCAACTGGAGCACCTCGTTCTCAAGCATCGGTATGACGCTCAGTTCCACCGCCAACCTCTCGCAGAACATGCGCGATTCATCCATCGCCATGACGCTGCCCGACCTCAACATCAGCATCTCCCGCTTCTATCCGTTCAGAAGAAAAAAGATGGTGGGCGATGAGAAATGGTACGAGAAGATAGCCATGAGCTATACGGGACACATCTCTAACAGCATCAATACCAAAGAGGATAAGCTGATGCACAGTTCACTCATCAAGGACTGGCGCAACGGATGGCAGCATCAGATACCAGTGAGCGCTACATTCACGCTCTTCAAATATCTCAACGTGAACCCATCGTTCAATTTCACTGACCGTATGTATACCAACAAGGTGGAGAGATCATGGGATGAAGCCAGCCAAACGGAGAAATGTGATACCATCTACGGTTTCAACAACGTGTATAACTGGAACATGAGCGTAGGTCTCTCTACCAAACTCTATGGTTTCTACATACCAAGCCGCAAGCTCTTCGGAGATAAGATACAGGCTGTGCGCCACGTGTTTACGCCTACGGTGAACTTCAGTTATGCCCCTGACTTCGGAGCTTCGAGCTACGGCTACTGGGACACCTACCAGAAGACCGATGCCGACGGAAACGTATCGCTGGTGAGCTATTCGAAGTATGCCAACGCCCTCTACGGTGCGCCGGGCAAGGGTAAGAGCGGTAACATCTCGTTTACCTTGGGCAACAACATCGAGATGAAGGTGAAGAGCGACAAGGACTCTACCGGATACAAGAAACTCAGTATCATCGATGCGTTCGACATCAACATGAGCTACAATACCGCAGCCAAGGTTCGCCCTTGGAGCGATATGAACATTAATCTCAGACTGAAGTGGTGGAAGAACTATACCTTCAACATGAATGCTGTGTTTGCCACCTATGCCTACGAGCTGGATGACCAGAACAATGTTTATGTAGGTACCCATACGGAGTGGGGCAAGGGCAGGTTCGGACGATTCCAGGGTATGTCGCAGAACTTCTCGTTCACACTGAACCCGGAGAAGCTGAAGAAACTCTTTGGCGGGGGCGATGATGAGGACGACAAGAAGAACAGCAAGCGCGGCGATGACGACGACGATGAAGGTTTGGATACCGACATCGAGAGCAACGTAGACGACAGTCTGGAGAAGGGTAAGACGGCTGCCAAGAAGGGCGGCAAGGCTGAAACGGATTCAGATGGTTATATGGCGTTTAAGATGCCATGGTCGCTGACCTTCGGTTATGGTATAACGATGCGCGAGGATACGCGAAGAGAGAAGTTCAATGAGAAGACGATGCGTTATGCATATAAGTTTACCCAGACTCTGAACATGAGTGGTAACGTAAGAATCAGTGATGGCTGGAACATCAGTTTCTCATCCGGTTATGATTTTGACAACCACAAGATCAGTATGACCACCGCCAGTCTGGCTCGTGATCTTCACTGTTTCAACATGAGCTGTTCTGTGGTTCTCGCTCCATATACGAGCTACAACTTCACCTTCCGTTGTAACGCAGCCACCTTGACAGATGCGCTGAAATACGACAAGAGAAGTGGTTATTCCAACGCTGTACAATGGTACTAAGAGTCATCCGAAGCGATGTGAAAAATAAAACCGAGGATAGCAAATATTGAAAGAATATTGGCTATCCTCGTTTTTTTTAACCCTATATTTGGATATGTCGAATTAAATTCATATCTTTGTGGCGATTATCTGAGAATAAGTAATCTGACAAAAAATATATATTATGAACAAAAAAAACGTATCTATTTTAACCTTGGTGTGGTTTTGTGCTTTCTCTGCCACTGCACAGCAGAAGACGCGATTGTCTTACTGGTTTGATACGCCAGTAACATTAAAGGGACAGCAAATCTGGTATGGCGGACATCCTGAGCAATGGACGCACAAGAAACCTATATCGGCAGGTGATACAGCCTGCAATCCAGATTCAGATTGGGAATCAAAGTCATTGCCTATCGGTAATGGCAGTATTGGAGCCAATATCATGGGATCGGTAGAAGCAGAGCGTTTCACACTGAACGAGAAGACTCTCTGGCGTGGCGGTCCGAACACCAAGAAGGGTGCTGCCTATTATTGGAATGTGAACAAGAATTCAGCCCATTTGATGAAGAAAATCAGAGATGCCTTTGCTGCCAACGATTGGGAAAAAGCATCTCAGCTCACCCGCAAGAACTTCAACAGTACCGTGCCTTACGAGTCTTATGCCGAGGAAGCATTTCGTTTTGGTAGCTTTACTACGATGGGCGAGGCGTATATAGAGACAGGATTGAGCACCGTGGGTATGTCGCAATATCGCCGTGCTTTGTCGCTCGATTCAGCATTGGCTACGGTTTCATTTGTTAAGGATGGCGTAAAATATCAGCGTGAATACTTCATCTCTTATCCTGCAAATGTGATGGCTATCCGCTATACGGCTTCCCGTCCGGGAAAGCAGAATCTCGTGTTCTCCTATGCGCCTAACCCGGTTTCTACGGGCAGAATGGTGGCAGACTGTAGAAATGGGTTGCTTTGGGATGCCCGTCTAGACAATAACGATATGCAGTATGCCATCCGCATCCGTGCCATCAACAAGGGAGGTAGTCTCTTGAATGAAGGTGGAAAGTTGACTGTGAAGGATGCCGACGAGGTAGTATTCCTTATTTCTGCCGATACCGATTACAAGGCAAACAATAATCCTGATTATAATGATCCTAAGACCTATGTGGGTGTGGATCCGCTGGCTACCACCCTAGATTGGGTGAATAAGGCAGAAGAAAAGGGCTATGAGCTGCTGCTGGATGAGCATTACAGGGATTACAGCAATCTGTTCAGTCGTGTAAGCCTGATACTGAACAATGTGAATAATGATAACGACATACCTATCGACCAACGGCTTGCGAATTATCGTAAAGGGGCAAAGGATTTCTATCTGGAACAGCTCTACTATCAGTTTGGACGTTATTTGCTCATCGCCTCTTCCCGTCCTGGAAATTTGCCTGCCAACTTGCAAGGTATATGGCATAATAACGTGGATGGGCCTTGGCGTGTTGATTATCATAACAACATCAATCTCCAGATGAACTATTGGCCAGCTTGCAGCACCAATCTAGGCGAGTGTGCGCTTCCGCTCTTCGATTTCATTCAGATGCAGGTAAAACCGGGCGAGAAGACCGCCAAGTCTTATTATGGAACCCGTGGTTGGACTACATCTATATCCAGTAACATCTTCGGCTTTACCTCTCCATTGTTGAGTGAGGACATGTCCTGGAACTTCTCTCCGTTTGCCGGTCCATGGCTTGCTACCCATCTTTGGGAATATTACGATTATACACGTGATAAAAAGTTCTTGAGCGAGATGGCTTACAACATCATTAAGGGAAGTGCCAACTTTGCTGCGGATTATCTGTGGCATCGTAAGGATGGTGTCTATACAGCGGCTCCTTCCACATCTCCAGAGCACGGACCGATAGACGAGGGGGCTACCTTTGCCCATGCTGTGATTCGTGAGATTCTGCTCGATGCGGTAGAGGCTAGCAAGATATTGGGCAAGGATGCCAAGGATCGCAAGCGGTGGAAAGATGCCCTAAAGCACATTGCGCCTTATCAGGTTGGCCGTTACGGTCAGTTGATGGAGTGGTCTAAGGATATCGATGATCCTAAGGATGAGCATCGCCATGTAAATCATCTTTTCGGTCTGCATCCGGGTCACACCATTTCGCCTATCACTACTCCTGTGCTGGCGAAGGCCTCAAGAGTGGTATTGGAACATCGTGGCGATGGTTCCACGGGGTGGTCTATGGGGTGGAAACTGAACCTGTGGGCCCGTCTGCACGATGGTAATCATGCTTACAGACTTTTTGGCAATCTCCTGAAGAATGGTACATTGGATAATCTTTGGGATACGCATGCGCCATTTCAGATAGATGGTAACTTTGGTGGTATTGCGGGTTTAACCGAAATGTTGATGCAGAGTCACATGGGCTTTATCCATCTGTTGCCAGCGCTGCCTGATGCATGGCAGAAGGGATCTGTAAAGGGACTGCGTGCCAGTGGGAATTTCACAGTGGATATCTATTGGGATAACGGACGCCTTACCAAAGCTGTCATTCTCTCAGGATCCGGTGAACCTTGTATGGTAAGATATGGAGATAAAATGAAGAAGATGAAAACGCAGAGAGGCAAAACTTATGAGGTTAAGTTCTAGTTTTATAATAATTAAATGTGGTTGGAAAAGCGCTTTATTTTGCTTTTTCAACCACATTTGCTTATTATACATTATTCTTTGAGATGCTTCAGCCTTCTCTTAGCCTCCGGGTGCTCAGGATAAAGGGTGAGGGCCTTGCGATAATTCAGGCTGGCAGCCTCTTTCATGCCCTCTTTTTCGCACTCCTTGCCCATGATCACATACTCCGTAGCAAGGCGCTTGAGGAACTTATGCTGCTTCTCCTTCTCTTCATCCTTCTTTCTTATTTCTTCGCGCAACCGCTCATTCTCTGCCTGAAGCTCGTTCACCCTGTTCAGCTTTTTGCGGATGAAACGCTTGGCAAGCGGCTGCTCGATGTCATAACGACTGTGGATGGCAAGGAAGAAGTTATCGAGAGCCGACTGCATATCGCCCCTGTCGAACGCCTTGACGGCATCATGATACTGCTTGTCGGCCTTACTCTGGGTAAGCGCTGTATTGATGGTGCTCTGGTCGTTGTAATGATGGGCAAACTGCTTGACATCATTGCGCACGAAAACGTCACTCTGACGCAACGGCTCCTGAAGACTGATGCCCTCGAGACTGGTGCAGCGGGACAAGGCAACATACGTTTGTCCGCCCGCAAAGACACCACCCGTGAAATCAATCTTCACCTGGTTGAAGGTGAGGCCCTGGCTCTTATGAACCGTTATCGCCCAAGCCAGGCGGATGGGGTACTGCTCGTATCTGCCAATCTCTTCCTCCTCAATCTTTTTCTCAACCTCATTGAAATGGTATCTCATGTTGCTCCATGCCGCAGGCTCCACCATCACATCCTTGCCTTCCTCGGTGCGCACATAAATCTTGGCATCCTCATCCTCATCAAAACCGATGATGGTGCCCAGCGTGCCATTCACCCACTGATGCTCGATATCATTCTTGATGAAGATAACCTGAGCCCCCGTCTTGAGGTAAAGCTCGATAGGGGTAGGGAGACTGCTCTCCGGAAACTCGCCCTGTATGTGGCCACGGAAGAGGCAAGGCTCTCCCGGAAGACACTGGAGCTGGCTGTCGTTGATGTAATCTACCGTATCGCGGCGTGTAGAGAGGGTGATGGCAAGTTTGGAATCGCTCTCATCGAGCTGGGCTCCCACGCGCTGGTTGAGGCGCTGTAAATCCTGCATGGACACCTGAGACGTGCGGATATGGTCGAGGATGCTGATGAAAACGGGATCGCTCTGACGGTATACCTTCTTGAGTTCGATGCTCACGAGCTTGAAGTATTCGAACACCTTGGCATCGAAGAAGAAACTGCTGCGGTAGAAGGGACTGAGCAGACGGCGGTCGTCCTCTCTTACCACAGGCTCCAGCTGGAAGATATCGCCCACCAGAAGCAGCTGCTTGCCCCCGAAAGGCTCTCGCATGTTGCGGCAATATACCCGCAATATCTTGTCCAGGAAATCGATGATATCGGCACGAACCATACTGATCTCATCGATGATGATGAGCTCTACCTCGCGGATAATCTTTATTTTCTCTGAATTATACTTCAGGGTGTTGCGGATGTTGCGGACGGAATACATGCTGTCGTTGGGCAGCAACGGGTGGAAAGGAAGCTTGAAAAAGCTGTGGAGCGTGCTTCCTCCGGCGTTGATGGCCGCAATGCCTGTTGGGGCAAGAATGATATGTTTCTTCTTGGTATTGGCGGCTATATAACGTAAAAAAGTAGATTTACCCGTCCCCGCCTTTCCGGTAAGGAAAAGCGAACGACGGGTAAACTGTATGATTTGGAGTGCATTCTGCAACTCCGGGTTGTCGAGATCAATCATTGTATTTAATTTATAGTTTATAATTTATAGTTTATAGCATAAGCCATATTAAATCGCCTTCTTGCAAAACGGCGTAGCCGCTATAAACTATAAATTATTAACTAAATTTAAAGATCATCGAAGTTGATAGGCTGCTCGGTTGGCTTGGCCTTCTTCTTCTCTTTCTTTTCTTCTGTGGTGGCTGTACCGGTGGCAGATTCGCTTTCAGTCTTCTTGGCAGGAACCTCGCGGATAACAGGATTGCCTTCGTCATCGAGAACAATCTCTTCCTGGAAGGCGGTACTGTCTACCTTGGTGGTATCTACCTTTGGCTTTGGTGCATAGCTTGCACAGATGTACATATCGCGGGTGATATCGCTGTCCTGTGGCTTGTCAAACTTGCCGTGATACTGCTGGAAGGCTGGGTCGCCAAAGACACTCTGGAGGAAGTAACCGCACACAGGAAGAGCGGTTCTCGAACCCTGACCCAAGGCTCCGGTGCGGAAGTGGAGACAGCGGTATTCGCCTCCTACCCAGGCACCAACTACGAGCTTAGGGCTCACACACATGAACCAGGCATCGGAGTGGTTATTGGTAGTACCTGTCTTGCCACCGAACTCAGTATCACGGTAGTTGCCTACATAGCCCCAGAGACTCTGGGATGTACCTCCCGGCTCCTTCATACCGCCCTGTAAGAGCTGCTGCATGAGGAAGGCACTCTTGTAAGGTATCACCTGCTCTGAATCGGTAGGGCCCTCGTAAACCACCTTACCGTCGTGGTCTACAATCTTGGTAACCAATACCGGGTCGTGGTGCTTGCCATTGTTGGCAATGGTGCTGTAGGCGCATGCCATCTCCAGGAGGTTGACATCGCTGGAACCGAGGGCGAGAGAAGGGGTGTCATCCAGCGGACTGTTGATACCCATCTTCTTGGCTGTCTCGATGATGCGCTTGATGCCCATCTCCTGTCCTAATCTTACAGCCACAGAGTTTATACTCTTGGCAAAGGCACTCTTCAATGGGATGCTGTCGCCCGAGAACGAACCGTTGGCATTGGATGGACGCCAGATGGTCATTTCGTGTTTCTTCTTATCGTATACCTCCATAGAGATATATTCGTCGCGACGCTTGTCACAAGGGGTTAAACCCTGATTCATCGCCTCGGTATAAACAAAGAGCTTGAAGGTAGAACCAGGCTGGCGCTCGGCTGTTACCTTGTCATACTTCCAGTGGTCGAAGTCGATATCGCCCACCCATGCCTTTACTGCTCCGGTCTGTGGCTCCATGGCTACAAAGGCGCAGTGCATGAAGGTGGTCATATACTTGATGGAGTCTTCTGATGTCATGTTCATCGTGATGCTGCCCTTGTCATAATCGAATACCTTAACCGGGTGAACCCACTCCTTATAGTAATAGTTTACTGAGTCGGGATTGTTAGGGAAGCGGGCTATCAATGCCTTGTAGAATGGCTGGCGCTCGGCGATGCCCTGGATGAAGTTTGGTATCACGTTGTGGTTCTCATCCTGCCAAGGATCCTGACCCATCCAGTTGCCTTTGCCTACCTGGGTACGGCGGATGTTCCAGTGGTTGTTGAAGTTCTGCTGTACCTGCTTCATCTGCTTGCGGGCTGCATCTTCTGCATACTTCTGCATGCGGGTATCGATGGTGGTATAAATCTTCAAACCGCTGGTATAGAGGTCGTAACCTTCGTCTTTACACCAGTCTTTCAGGTAGTTGGCTACTGCCTCACGGAAGTATTTAGCCTGTCCGTCGTAGTTTTCTTCTACCTTGAAATCGAGCTTAATAGGCTCATCTTTCAGTTCATTGTATCTGTCTTTTGAGAGATCACCATGTGTCACCATATTATATAATACGGTGTTGCGGCGTGCAAGACTGTTCTCCGGGTTGGTGCGTGGATTGTAGTAGGTGGTAGCTTTGAGCATGCCCACGAGCACGGCAGCCTGACCGGTGGTCAACTCCTTAGGGGTGGTGTTGAAGTAGGTCTTCGCAGCGGTTTTGATACCATAGGAATTGTTACCGAAATCTACCGTATTGGCATACATGGTGATGATTTCCTTCTTGCTGAACACCGTTTCGAGTTTTACTGCGATGATCCACTCCTTGCTCTTGATGATGAGCAGGCGGAGTACAGGAATCTTACCCAGCAAACCGGTAGAATATTGCGAACGTACACGGAACATGTTCTTTGCCAGCTGCTGTGTGATGGTAGAAGCACCGCGCCCGTTATGATGGAAGAGTGCATCCTTGGCAGCAGCAAACACACCGATAGGGTCGATACCGATATGCTTGTAGAATCTTTCATCCTCGGTATCTACCAGTGCCTTGAAGAAATCAGGTGTTACCTCATCATATTCTACCGGAGTACGATTTTCGTTGAAATACTTGCCGATGAGCTTTCCATCAGCTGAATAGATTTCAGAGGCCTCTGAGGTCTGTGGGTCCAGGATGCCTGAGAAATAACCAGGTGACTTGCCGAAGAGCCATAAGAAGTTGATATCTACTGCGCCCAGATACAAGATGAAGGCGACTATACAACTTGCCAAGGCAACGAGGGTCTTGGTATACCACGCTCTGCCCTGATACAATCCTTTGTACCAGGTACTGAATGCGCGAAACTTTTGCCCTAACCAGGCAAAGAGAGACTTAATTTTATTCATATATGATGATATAATGATTTCGTTGTTTTATTCTTCGTTCTTCACTTCCTCTACATCCACATAAATCTCCTTTGAATCCTGTTTCTGCTGTTGGTTATTCAGCCAGATTCTCTTGTTGTTGGAGACTTTAAAGGCGTTGAGAAGCTCTACTACTCCATAGATGAGCATACCCCAACCGATGATGAAAAGAGGAGCAGAGGCGATGGCTGAAGGCTTGATGATGGCGAGCAGACCCAGCAGAAGAAGGGCTGAAGGGAAGAGCCAGAAGAGAATGCCTACGCGTCCCATCTTAGCTGCTGAAGCCAGATTGACAAACTGGGTCAGAGCACCCAGAATCAGAATGAATGCCAGGATGAACATCAGCCAGGCAATAAACACCTGAGGCATCAGGGCAAGCAGCAATCCCAGGATAAGACTGCCTACACTCACAAGCGGGAATTTAGGTATCATACCCATGATTGGCTTACCATTGGAATCAGACAGAATCAGACCCTGCATCTTCTCTGCATTGCGCTTGGCTGCCCAATAACTGGCAAGGGAGATGACACCTGAAAGGAAAAACAAAACACCGATGGCGATGGTTATCCAGGTGACAGTCTGCTCACGATATTGGATGAGCAGGACTCCTACGATGATGGCGCATACTGCGCGGAATATTGAACTGTGTATTACCTTCATACTAAAACTGATTTTGTTATTTCGGGGCAAAGTTACGAAAGAAATCCGAAACTAGCAAGAAGTTTTTTATATAAACTTAAATTATTGCTATATTTAACGCAAATTATTGCTATATTTAACGCAAATTATTTGTTGGTCTCGATAGAAAGCCGTAATTTTGTAAGCAAAATCAGAATCATGATGTCTTGGAAAGAGACTTAGTGAAAGTAAAAACTATGTCTGGAGTATAGACTTAGGAAAAGTAAAAACTCATTTTTGATATAGACGGAAAAAGTAAAGACAATGACAAAATTATATTTGGTGCGCCATGGTGAAACGGTGGATAATAAGGCGCAAATTATGCAGGGACAAACACCGGGAAAACTTAATATGAAAGGTATTGAGCAGGCTGAGGAAGTGGCCAGAAAAATGGCCGGTACGCCTATCGATGTCTTCGTATCGAGCGATCTCTATCGCAGTATACAGACCTGTGAAATTATCGCCGGCTCGCATCCTGTTGTCACCACTCCCTTGCTCAGAGAGCGCGATTGGGGCGATTTTACGGGTAAATTCATCCCTGACCTGCCGAAGGACCCAAAGGATTGGCCGGACAACATAGAGACGCTCGAAAAGATGAAATCAAGAGCCCAGAATTTCCTTACCTGGCTCAAGGTTACTTATCCTGATCAGACTGTTCTTGCTGTGGGGCATGGCATCATCAACAAGGCTATCCAGAGTGTTTATTATAAACGTCCGATGAACCAGATAGAGAAAATGGCGAATGCTGAGGTCAGAGTCCTTATTCTTTAAGTGAAGAGTGAAGAATTCAATTGCTTAGCTAATCATAAAGTTCAAAGTATCAAAAGTTCTAAGTATAATTCAAAGTATCAAAGAATATGAATAAAATTGCTCTTATTACAGGCGCAACAAGCGGTATTGGCGAAGGTTGTGCACGTCGTTTTGCCCGTGGCGGCTATAACCTGATTCTTACAGGTAGAAACACGGGAAAGTTGGAAATCCTGAAGAAAGAACTCGAGGCTGAGGGCGTTGAGGTGCTTGCCTTGGCTTTCGATGTGCGTAACCGTGAAGCTGCTAAAAAAGCGGTGGATTACCTCCCTGAGGAGTGGCGCAATGTGGATGTGCTTATCAATAATGCGGGACTCGCACGTGGACTGGAACCTGAATATGAGGGCGATTTTGAGGATTGGGATCAGATGATTGATACCAATATCAAGGGACTCTTAACCATGACTCGCCTGATTGTACCTGGTATGGTGAAGCGTAATCATGGTCATGTAATCAATATAGGTAGTGTGGCGGGTGATGCTGCTTATGCGGGAGGTAATGTATATTGTGCTACCAAAGCGGCTGTAAAGGCTATTACAGACGGCTTGCGCATTGATGTGGCACATACAAAAGTGCGTGTTACCAATGTGAAACCGGGTTTGGTTGAAACAAACTTCTCTAACATCCGTTTCCATGGTGACCAGAACCGCGCAGACAACGTTTACCGCGGCATAGAGCCTCTGAACGGCGATGACGTGGCAGATGTAGCCTTCTATGCTGCAAGTGCCCCAGAACACGTGCAAATAGCTGAGGTGCTGGTTCTTGCTACGCATCAGGCTAACGGAACCGTGATACACAGAAGCTAGATAATAGTTTACAGTTAATAGTTTATAGAGACTGCGCCGTTGAGCAAGATTGTCAAAGCGGTTTATGCTATAAACTATTAATTATTAACTATTAATGATGTGGCAAAGCTGATTGATATCAGATTCGAATGAATCGCGATTGATTGCTTTTGCCCGTATTCCAGACTTGTAGTTATAGATGGTCTGGGTGGAGTAATGCAGCAGGGTGGCAATCTCCTTGCTGTCGGTTACACCCAGTCGCATCAGGGCAAAGATGCGAATTTCCGTGGTCAGGTCGTGCGTAGTAGGAACTTCCAGTTGGCATTCTGGCAGCAGGAGCTTGTTCAACTCAGTAACGAAACCCGGATACAATTCCATAAATGCCTTGTCGAACCGGTTGTAGAACATCTGCGATTCCTCTTCTTCCAATTTATGGGTGTTGAGACTCTTCAGCAAATCGGCAGTCTGGTTTGCCTTGATTTTTCGGCTTACCAGTTTGCGATAATCTGATAACTTGCTGATATAAGCCGCACTGATGTCCATAAAGAGGCGCATGTAGGTCTCTCGCTTGATATTGGTTTCAATCAGCTGCTGGTTCAATTCGGTGAGCTGTGCATTCATCTCTTTCTGCTTCTCGTTCTGTTCTTCAATCTCAGCCTTGTTTTTCTTCAGCCTGTTCTTCTGTCGGTTATTGACGAATGAGAGGATGAGGATGATGACCAGCGCTATGCTTACACCAATGAACCCCCAAAGAAAACGGGTACGAGAGCGCTCGGCAGCCTGCTGGTTGGCTGAAGCGATGACTGAAAGGCTGTTGGAAATCTCCATCATGTGCAGTTGGTTGTTGAAGAACTGTGCATCTTCCATCGTGTGCTGGATATATTTGGCAGCTCTCTTACTGTTGCTCGCATCCTTTTTAAAGATGTAGTAGGCTAGCTTTTGAAGCGCAATAGTTTCTTTGAGCTGACACAATTCATCGCTCACGGATGCCTCTACAAGATATTCCTCGTAAAGGTCGAGTTTGCCTATATGTTTGTAATATCTGGCTATACCATAAGCCGACATGGCATGTATGCGGGATTTGGCTGGCGTCATCTTCAGTGCCTTCAGATAATAGTTGAGCGACTCCTTGCTGGTAGGGTTGTCGAGATAGGCGTATTCGCCCATGAGATACTGATAGAAGACGTTATGCTTATTGTTTTCGTTGAAACTCTGTATCAGAAGGGTCATATAATGTTTCTTCTGGGCACGGAATTCTTCGGCGTAATCTGAGTTCTTGGCGTATGATTCCCAATAGTTGTAGAGCCAGGCGTATGTGAAATAATAGTATTGCTTCAGCTGGTATGGCATCTCATCAGGATTGAGCGATTGGAGTAAGCTTTCTGCTTTGCCATAAAATCCCCTTACCGAGAGTATGGACGCCCAGTTTATCTGGTTACGTAATATATAATAGGTGTTATGACATTTTTCTGCCAATTCAAGCCCCTGTTTCATATATGCGTATGCTGAGTCGTAGCGGTAAGCACTATAGGCATGATATATGCTGTCCAGAAACTGTAGCCGGGTTTGGTCGTCTTCAGCTTCATAAGCTTGCTGCTTCAGATGTTTCAATTCCTTTTCCTTGATTCCCTGATAATATTGGTCGTTTTCAATCATCTTGTCAATACGATCCAATAAAGTCTTCTCGTCCGTTAAAGTCTTCTCGTCCGTTTTGCCTTGAGCAGCCAATGGCATAGTAAGCAAAAGAAGTAAATATATAAGTAGTTTCATCTTTAATGTTTCTTTATAATTATAACAAAATCGTCTTTTAAATGTTATTTTCGTCCTTTTGTCCGTTTTGTGGTGCAAAGATACAAATTTCCTTTCATATAATACCATTTACTTTAGACAAAAATAGTTAATGTGTTAAAACGTCTGATACTTAATGAGTTATCTATTTCTTTGGCAGACTGATTTTTTACTAAAATACTACTTAGGTATACAACTTTGAAAAAAATGATATAATTTTGCAACCGAAATCAGAAAACAGTAGTTTTTATGGTTTAATTACCACTTCAAGTCTTCTAAAAGTATTTAATGATAAAGAAAATTCCTTTTGTTGATTTAGTATGTTGATTTAAATAGGAAAACAGGTTTAGTTTATATTAGGGAAAAAGGATTGGTAATAGACTAGGCTACTTGATGATTCAAGTTTGCCCTTAAAGGCAAAGCTTATCTATTATGTTTTAGGGAAAACCGCCATGCTTTTGTGAAAAAGTGTGGCGGTCTTTGTTTAATATATGTTAGTTTCTTCTCTTTTCTTTTTCTTTTCTTTGGTCAACTCAAATTATTTTTTTACCTTTGCCACATATTTATATATAGATGAATAGATTTATATATAGGTAGTAGGAAATAGATTTCGAGAGAAAAATCAGTTTTCTTCATGTGTAGAGGAAAATAGTAAGTAGACTTTAAAATATTATATTGAATAAAATATTAAAACAATGAATATATTAGTAACAGGCGCTAATGGTCAATTGGGACATGAAATGCAAATCTGTGCCCAAAAAAGCAATCACAAGTTTGTCTTCACCGATGTGGCTGAAGGCTATGAAAAACTGGATATCACCAATCTTGACGCTATCCGAGAAAAGGTGAGGGAGAATGATATTCAGGTAATTGTTAACTGCGCTGCTTATACCAACGTAGATAAGGCTGAAACAGATTACGATCTGGTTAATCTGCTCAACAATACTGCTGCGGGAAATTTGGCACAGGCTATGAAGGAGGTAGATGGTACTTTGATTCATGTATCTACCGACTATGTTTTTCAGGGCGACAAGAATATACCTTGCCGTGAAGATTGGGAAACGAATCCTTTGGGGGTATATGGTAAAACGAAACTTGCAGGCGAAAAGAGTATTGAAGCTACTGGATGCAAGCATATCATCATCCGTACAGCATGGCTCTACTCGCAGTGGGGTAAGAACTTCGTGAAGACCATGCAGAGTCTCACGGCAAGCCACGACACCCTGAAGGTGGTCTTCGACCAGGTGGGTACTCCAACTTACGCTGGCGACCTGGCTGCTGTCATCTCACATATCATCGAAACTGACCAGTTGGATAAGACGGGCATCTACCACTTCTCTAATGAGGGTGTCTGCTCTTGGTTTGATTTCGCTAAGATTATCTGCGAACTGAGCGGAAATACTTGCGATATTCTGCCTTGCTACAGCGAGGAGTTCCCAAGCCCAGTGAAGCGTCCTCACTTCTCTGTACTTGATAAGAGTAAGTTGAAGCAGACTTTCGGATTCAAGGTGCCATACTGGACTGACAGTTTGAAGAAGTGCATCGCTGAATTGGCGGCAGCAAAATAATTATTAATTATAAGTTATTAATTGAAATGAAGAATATCATTATCACGGGCGGTGCAGGGTTCATCGGCTCACACGTAGTAAGACTTTTCGTGAACAAATATCCTGAGTATCACA